>OMAS01000080.1_pt1 | contig 57803 bp, 39 predicted proteins | sample 1674031 | NCBI WGS metagenome assembly OMAS01 (sample SAMEA103958138, study PRJEB25191) | human gut metagenome | biome: human-associated habitat [ENVO:00009003]; feature: intestine environment [ENVO:2100002]; material: feces | place: Germany | collected 2013/2015 | reverse complement strand
ATATACAGAATTCCAATGATTTCAAAGAACAAAAGATGTGTATAAAGGGTAGGGCGCTGCCCTGGGCTATGTGCTTTTGGGCTTTCAGCCCGTCTTTGACCACACTGTCTGTTTTACCGGACAGCAATAAGTGCGAATAAAACAATGGAAGAAAGGCTGGAAGATAACCCGTTTTTAAAATTATCTTCCAGCCTTTAGTATGCTGATAATGAACGTGATGCGGCGAAACTGGCAGATATGGAGGATTTTTTCGCATACAGAGGTATACTACACAAATGTCAACACCACATCAACATCTCAACACATCAACACCTCACCATCTCAACACATCACCACCTCAACACCTCAACATTACTTGATCTTATCGAAGCCCTCGCCGAAGACACCCTGGCAGAATGTCTGCGAAACGACGGCGTCGGGGTCAATTGCCTTGATTACGGCGAACACCTCCTGCGACTCGTACTTGCGCGTGAGGACGATGAGCACATCTACATTGTTCTTGCTGTACCAGCCCTTGCCCTCGATGAGCGTTACGCCGCGGCGCACGTCGGTGTTGATGGCATCGGCAATCTCCTGATACTTCTTCGAGATGATGAGGAACTGCACCGTCTGGCGCGCACCGTTGATGACATAGTCGCAAACGATGGTGGCTACGAGCGTGAAGGCGATACCGTAGACGATGGTCTCCACGCTGCGGAAGAGCAGGTAAGAGGAGCAGATGATGGTGCAGTCGACGAACTGCATGGCGCGACCGAAGCTCATGTTGAAGTACTTGTTGAGCAGTACGGTGATGATATCGGTGCCACCGGTAGAACCATTATGCGAGAAGACCAGACCCAAGCCGGCACCACCCATCGCACCACCTATGAGCACGTGCATGAACTTGTCCTCGCCCGCCGTGATGATCGGGTATGCCTCGAAGAACGGCTGTAGTATGCCGACGAAGAAAAGCAGGACGCCCACACCGGTGACGGTGCGTATGATGAACTGCAGGTTGAGTTCCTTAAGGGCAATGAGCAACAACGTACAGTTGATTACGGCAAGCGAAATCCATGTAGGTATTTCGGTTGCATAGAAAACAAGTGCTGCAATACCAGACGCACCGCCCATAACTACCTTCTCGGGCAGGATGAACGCCGTATATCCAACGGAATACGACAGGATGCCGAGAACAATGAAAAAGAGATCTTTCATGTTACTTTTGGTGCGTTGCTTCAGCGCCGTTGTTTTAACTTCTCCCATAATTTGTAGTTTTTTTTAAGAACAAAGCCATACCCCAAAAAGGGCGTATTGCCTACTTCTGGGCCATGGCTTTGCACATTAGTCTATTGATAATTTTAAGTTTTTACACTTGTTACTTAGCATAAGCTACAGAACGAGTCTCGCGGATGACGGTGATCTTCACCTGTCCAGGATATGTCATCTCGGTCTGAATCTTGTTAGCTATCTCGCCAGAGAGCTTCTCTGTCTCCTTGTCGTCCATCTTGTCGGCGCCAACGATTACGCGGAGCTCGCGACCAGCCTGGATGGCGTAAGTCTTTGTTACGCCAGGGTAAGACATTGCGATAGCCTCAAGGTCGTTGAGACGCTTTATGTAAGCCTCTACAATCTCGCGGCGTGCGCCTGGGCGTGCGCCAGAGATAGCGTCGCAGACCTGAACGATTGGAGCGAGCAGCGTGTTCATCTCCATCTCGTCGTGGTGAGCACCGATGGCGTTGCAGATATCGGGCTTCTCCTTATACTTCTCGGCGATCTTTGCGCCGTAGAGTGCGTGCGGCAACTCGCTCTCCTCGTCGGGCACCTTGCCGATGTCGTGAAGCAAGCCAGCGCGCTTTGCCTTCTTCGGGTTCAGACCCAGCTCGGCTGCCATTACGGCGCAGAGGTTGGCTGTCTCGCGAGCGTGCTGCAAGAGGTTCTGACCGTAAGAAGAACGATACTTCATCTTGCCGACGATGCGGATAAGCTCGGGATGCAAGCCGTGGATACCGAGGTCGATGGCTGTGCGCTTACCGGTCTCGATGATTTCGTTGTCGAGCTGCTTCTTCACCTTTGCCACAACCTCCTCGATGCGTGCCGGATGGATACGTCCGTCGGCTACGAGCTGGTGGAGAGCAAGGCGGCATACCTCGCGGCGAACGGGGTCGAACGCAGAGATAACGATTGCCTCGGGCGTGTCGTCAACAACGATCTCGACGCCGGTAGCAGCCTCAAGAGCGCGGATGTTGCGACCCTCGCGACCGATGATGCGGCCCTTCACCTCGTCGTTGTCGATATGGAACACCGACACAGAGTTCTCGATAGCGGTCTCTGTAGCCACGCGCTGTATGGTCTGGATGACGATTTTCTTAGCCTGTGTATTGGCGTTGAGCTTCGCCTCGTCCATGATCTCGTTGATGTAAGAAGCGGCGTCGGTGCGAGCCTCGTCCTTAAGGCTCTCCACGAGGCGGTTCTTAGCCTCCTCAGCGCTCAGACCAGAGAGTTCTTCGAGCTTCTCGCGCTCCTTGGTCTGCATCTTGTCGAGTTCCTCCTGCTTGAGGGCGAGGAGTTTCTTCTCGTTGTCGATGCGCTGCTGGCACTGCTCCACCTCCTGCTTGCGGCGGCCGAGCTCCTCCTGACGCTGGTTGAGCGAAATCTCGCGCTGCTTCAGGCGGTTCTCGCTCTGCTGAATCTTCTGGTTGCGCTGCTGCACCTCCTTCTCCAGCTCCGACTTCTTGTTGAGGAACTTTTCCTTCACTTCGAGGAGTTTCTTCTCCTTCACTACTTCAGCCTCCTTGTTGGCGGCTTCTACCATTTCATTATATTTTCCCTTAATGACATAACGGAAAATAGAATAGCCTACGATGCCACCTACGATGAGTGCCACTAAGGCTGCAATGAGTGTATACATTGTTCAATTATTTTTTTGTTAGTTACTATTTAATTAAATTATTCGTTCGCAGTTTGCGATGGGTAAAGATACAATCCGTGATGTGCAGAGTGGCAGAGAAGGTATAGAAAGCGTTGTGTGCTGTACACCTTATTATATATAGATATATAGCAGTTGCTCTTCATGCATCCTTTGTCATCTAAGCATAGACCGTCAGACGCCCAGCACCTCTTCTATCTCGGATGTGAGCTTTGTGAGGAGGTCCTGATACGGCTCCGTGTTGTTACGCGACTTCTCCATCTCGTAACGCAGGGCTATCTCGATGAGTGCCATATAAAGGATCTCCTTGTCGTTCTTGGGTCCTTTATATCGCTGTGCGTAGGTGTTCATCGTCTTCGTAATCAGACTGGCGGCGTCGCGGTAGAGCGGTTCGTCCTCCGGGCGTATGTTCACCGGCATGTCGGTGTCGTAGACGTGAAGCCTTATGCGCAGCTTCTCTGTAGATTGTTCTGCCATCGTGTGAATGTTTTAAAGCTTGCAGCGAATGGTCTACACCTGCTTCTCGTTGATGAGCGTTATGCACTTGTCGACGTCGCGTATGAGTTTGGCAAGACGCTTCTGCGCCGCCTGCATGTCTCCGTCGGTGATTTCAACCATTCGAGCCAATTTCAGACTTTCGTAGTCGTTGCGCTGCTGCTGTAGCCGGGCTTCGAGCTTCTCGATGCGTTGCTGCTGCTCCGCCACCTGACGACACAAGTCCTCGTTCTGCTTCGTAACACTCTGGTACTGCAGAATCATTTGCCTGACACGTGTCGCAAACTGGTTTATCGTTTTCGATTCAGCTTCCATATAACAGCGTTTATGACTGTCGGCGCATTGGTTCTGCGCCACAAAATTATATTATTTTTACGAATGTGACAAAACTATTGCAAGTTTTTATTGTGGCTGAACACGTTTTTGTACCTGTCTCACGCATTTTCAGCCACAACCCCCACATTACTTCTTCTGCTCGGCGTCGGCACCTGCCTTCGGTTCCTTCTTGGCAAGCATCACCACCTGGAACACGAAGTCGGTAATCCACTTCTGAGAGAAGCCCAGACGCTGGTCGTACTGACGTATCGCCATTACGGCTTTTAGCACAGTCGGATCGCTGTAGTCGTTCTTTGTGAAGAGGTCGGCTACGGTCTTCTCCGTCATCTTGTAGAGCGCGTTCTTGAAGAACGACGGCAGACGGAGCTTGAACTTCATGAGGTTGCCCATGAGCATCATGATGTCCTGAGTGAAGTTCTGGAACTGAATGAGATAAACCTGCACATCCTGCAACTTGCGACAGTTCTTGCGGATGCTGGCATCCACCTCCTTGAAGAAGTTGTCGTCTACGCCGTATATCTCGCGCAGCATCTTGCGGCAAGCGCTCTTCTCGCCCACACCGAGCTTGTTATTCACTGTCGGAACGTGGAGTGTGGTCTTGAACACGCGCAAATCGGGCAGCATGCCGAGGTTGGCAATGCCTACGTTTGCGGCTATCGAAGCCTGGAAATACACACGCACAAGCTGCATGTAGTCTTCCATACCACCTGTCTTATCGTTATCTGTTTTCTTTCCGAATAGTTTTGAAAAAAATCCCATATATGTTTTATTTGTTTATTATATCAAATTGGCACGCAAACGGGTTTTACATTTATTATGCCAACTTAAACTATATTATGCAAAATTACAAATAAAATGGATAACTGCCAAGTGTTGTAACGTTTTTCTTATTTTACCGATTAACGTTTCAAAATTAAGCGTTCAAAAGTGTATTTTCTAAGTTATTATTATTAACTTTGTGCACTTTATATAATTATAAGAATATTGTTTAACAATAAAAACATCAAAGAATCATGAAAGGTATCGTTTTAGCAGGTGGCTCGGGCACACGCCTCTACCCCATCACCAAAGGTATTAGCAAGCAACTCATACCAATTTTCGATAAGCCAATGATATACTATCCTATATCAGTGCTCATGCTCGCTGACATAAAGGATATCCTCATCATATCCACCCCTACCGACCTGCCGGCTTTCAAGCGCCTTCTGGGCGACGGCAGCGACTACGGCGTACGCTTCGAATACGCCGAGCAGCCTTATCCAGGCGGTCTGGCTCAGGCGTTCATCATCGGCGAAGAGTTTATCGGCGACGACAGCGCTTGCCTCGTATTGGGCGACAACATATTCTACGGAGCCGGCTTCACACAGCTGCTGCGCGAGAGCGTGCAGAACGTAGAGCGCGACGGCAAGTCGACCGTCTTCGGCTACTACGTGAACGACCCCGAGCGCTACGGCGTGGCTGAGTTCGACGCCGAGGGCAACTGTCTCAGCATCGAGGAGAAGCCCGAACACCCGAAGAGCAACTATGCGGTGGTGGGTCTCTACTTCTACCCGAACAGCGTGGTGGAGATTGCGAAGAACATCAAGCCGAGCGCACGAGGCGAACTGGAGATAACAACCGTGAACCAGGAGTATCTGAAGCGCGGCGAACTGAAGGTGCAGACCCTGCAGCGCGGTTTCGCATGGCTCGACACTGGCACACACGACTCGCTCTCTGAGGCAAGCACATTCATCGAAGTTATCGAAAAGCGCCAGGGACAGAAGGTGGCTTGTCTGGAGGAGATTGCATACAAGAAGGGATGGATAACTAAAGAGAAGCTCACAGAGGTGGCACAGCCGATGATAAAGAACGAATACGGCAAGTATCTGATGCGCCTCGCCGAGGACAAACAATAGACGACCCAAGCGAAGGCGCCGCCAAAAGACACAAGATAAGACATAGCCGAAAAGAAGATAAAGGATAATAAAAACGCTTTAAATATACAACGCAAACAAAAAAAATGGAAGGAAACAACAACCAACAAGGTTTATACAACGTACAGCAAGAGCTCGAAGAGGGTTCTTCCTTCGACTTTAAGATCATCTACACGACACTGATCCTCAACTGGCAGTGGTTCGTACTTTCATTAATCATCTGTCTGAGCGTAGCTGCCATCAAGCTGCGCTACACGACACCTATGTACCAGTCGTACGCCAAGTTGCTCATCAAAGACGACGACAACAACGGCGGACGCAGAGGTGGAAGAAGCACCATCGCCAACTCGTCTACATTGGGTATAATGACAAACAGTGAGGGTATCGACAACGAGATGGAGATTCTGAAGTCGACAGCGCTCGCTACAGAGGCTGTGAAGCAGCTGAAGCTCTACACGGTCTACACTCTCGAAGGACACATCAAGGACCACCTGCTCTACAAGAACCAGCCGGTGAACGTAGACCTCGATGCGGCTCACATCGAGACGCTGAAGAGACCTATCAGCCTCGTTATCGACAAGGACGAGAACGGCAAACTGCATGTGACTGGCACATATACCTACGTGCCTGAAGACCCCGACAAACCGTCGAAGACCTACGCCATCAACCGCACATTCGACGTTCTGCCGGCTCGCATCATCACAAGCGTTGGTATCATCACATTCACTGCCAACACGCTCTCGCCGATGCCCAACGATCGCAATGAGCTCGTGACAATCTATCCGCCGAAGATGATTGCAGGCAAGTATAGCGGTGCGCTCACCGTCGACCAGCTTTCGAAGAACACTTCTATCGCCAGCTTGACACTGACCGACGAGATGCCGCAGCGTGCCAACGACTATCTGAAGCAGCTCGTGTTCAGCTACAACATGCAGGCTAACGAGGACAAGAACGAGATAGCGATGCGCACAGAGCAGTTCATCAACTCGCGTCTTGAGAAGATCAACACCGAGCTGGGTGCTACCGAGGGCAGTCTGGAGGCAACAAAGCGCCAGTACAAGATCGTGAATCCGGAGGCTACCGGTGCGCTTGGTTACACCAACACCGACCAGTTCACACAGAAGCTGGCTGACATGGACATGCAGATAGAGTTGCTCCACAGCTTGCAGCAGTACATGAACGAGCCGAGCAACAAGTATCAGACGCTGCCGTCGAACGTAGGTCTGAACGACGCTGCCGCTTCTACGCTCATCAACGACTACAACAAAATTGTTATGGAGCGCAACCGCTTGCTGCGCAGCGCCAACGAGAACAGTCCTACCATCACTCCGCTCACGGCACAGCTCGACGACCTCTCTTCAAGTATCCGCCGCGCTATGACTCAGGTGCAGCGCAACGCACAGATTCAGCGCAACTCTATACTGCAGGAGTACAACCGCTACTCGAGCATGATCTACTCTTCGCCTGAGCAGGAGCGTGTGCTCAACCAGATTGGCCGCCAGCAGGAGGTGAAGTCGGGCCTTTACCTGATGCTCTTGCAGAAGCGTGAGGAGAACTCTATTTCGCTCGCCGCTACAGCCGACAAGGGTAAGCTCATCGACGACCCCGTATCGTTCGGACAGATCAGCCCGAAGAAGTCGATCATCCTGCTCATCGCGCTGGTTATCGGCTTGGCTATACCGTCCATCGTGCTGTTCCTCATCAACTTCTTCCGCTACAAGATTGAAGGACACGAGGATGTGGCTCGCCTCACCACTCTGCCTATCATCGGCGACGTGGCTATCGCAAGCGAGACAGCGAAGACGAAGGCTGACATCGTGGTACACGAGAACCAGAACAACGTCATGGAGGAGGTATTCCGTTCTATACGTTCTAACATCCAGTTCATACTGAAGGAGGACCAGAAGGTCATCATGTTCACCTCTACCACAGAGGGTGAGGGTAAGACCTTCACAGCGGCTAACCTGGCTGTGAGCTTCGCGCTGCTTGGCAAGAAGGTGTTGGTAATGGGTCTTGACATCCGCAAGCCGCGTCTTACCAACCTCTTCGAACTGAAGGACAAGAACATCGGTATCACCAACCTGCTCGTACACGACAACCCGACTCATGAGGATATCTGCGCCAACATTCTGAACTCTGGCGTGAACCGCAACCTGGACATCATGCCAGCCGGTCCTATCCCGCCAAACCCTGCAGAGCTTGTTTCGCGCGAGTCGCTCGACAACATCTTCGCCGCTCTGCGCAAGGAGTACGACTACATCATCGTGGACACCGCTCCTGTGGGTCTTGTTACAGATACGCTGATGATTGCTCGTGTGGCTGACCTCACCGTTTATATGTGTCGTGCAGACTATACTCCGAAGTCAAGCTTCGAGTTCATCAACTCGCTCAGCGCTCAGAAGAAGTTGCCGCAGGTAAGCATCGTTATCAACGGCATCGATATGTCGAAGAAGAAGTACGGCTACTACTACGGCTACGGCAAGTACGGCAAGTACGGACGCTACGGCAAGAGCGGCAGCTACGGCAGCAAGTACGGTGACAACAATGGCGGCAACTACGGTCTGAACTACAGTTCGTATGGCGCTTACGGCAATTATGCTGACAGCTACTACGGCAACAAGGAGGACGATTCAATCAAGCGTAAGTAACAATGGTTATAGCAGTTGATTTCGACGGAACTATCGTTGAGCACAAATACCCTGCCATCGGCAGGGAGCTGCCCTTCGCTACGGAGACATTGCGTATGCTGATACGCGACCGCCACAAGCTGATATTGTGGAGCGTGCGCGAGGGACGGCTGCTCGACGAGGCTGTTGAGTGGTGCAGAGAACGCGGCGTGGAGTTCTACGCCGTGAACCGCGACTACCCGGAGGAAAGCCGCGAGCACGACTCTTTCTCGCGTAAGCTGAAGGCAGACCTCTTCATCGACGACCGCAACATTGGCGGTCTGCCCGACTGGGGTACTATCTACCAGATGGTGAGAGACCGCAGCACGTGGGAGGAAGTATTGGAACAGCGCAACAGCAGCTTTGAACAGACGGAGGCCCCGAAGCGCAAGAAGAAATGGGGCATCTTTTAAGCATACAGACTTATAAAAACGAAAAAAGACCATGCCGGAATACCGACATGGCCTTTTTTGTTTAAACATCTGTTACAACATATTATTACTACTACATTATCTTATTACTCCAGCACCAATACATGGCTTGTGCCATCCTGCGCTGTGAAGACGTTCAGACCAATCTTCATCAGATAGTCGCCACTGTACTGCTTGCCGTTGCACTCCAGGTCTGACTGCTTGCCAGGCATGAGGTTTGTCTCCTTCACAGTGTACATCTTTGCGGCATCCAGACCCTGCAGCTTCACGTTCTGCTGCGGCTCCTTATAGCGCGGATGCAGGTCGTAGGCGAAGAGCACTGCACGCTGCTTGTCCTTGCTCACGTAGTTGATAGCGCAGTGGCTGCCTTCGTACGGCGAAACAAGACGATACTGGTCGCCTTCGAGAATCATCGGCTTCATGCTATCGTAGTTCTTAACGGCCTGCTGCACGAACTTGTAGTCGTCGGCAGAGAGCGATTTGAGGTCAATGTCGAAGCCCAACTTGCATGAGCTGCATACGTCGGTGCGGAACTTCACGGATGTGTTCTTGTTCCAGTTGGTGACGTGCGATCCCATTGTCTTTGCAGGGAAGAACTTCGAGAGGCTCCACTGGATGTAGATGCGCTCGTACGGGTCGGTGTCGTCAGAACACCAGAACTCGGTGAAGTACTTGAGCATCTCGTAGTCCATACGTCCGCCACCACCAGAGCAGAGCATCATCGGCAGGTTAGGATACTTGTTATGAATGCGTGTGAGCACATTGTAGATGCCACGAACGTGGTCGATGTAGAAGTTGCCCTGGTTCTGCTTGTGATACGGCGAATAGATATTGGTTATAACGCTGTTGCAGTCCCACTTGAAGTAAGCCACGTCGGGGTTCTCAGTCATGATGCGGTCGACGATGCCGAACACATAGTCCTGCACCTTAGGGTTGGAGATGTCGAGCACGAGCTGGTTGCGATAATAATATGTGTCGCGCTGCGGCTGCAAGATAACCCAATCAGGATGCTTTTCAAACAGTTCGCTCTTCGGGTTCACCATCTCCGGCTCAATCCATATACCGAACTTAACGCCAGCCTTCTTTGCATCTCTAACGAGACCCGGTATACCCTCCGGCAACTTGCTCTTTGTAGCCTCCCAGTCGCCCAGTCCGGCGTGGTCGTCCTTACGCGGATACTTATTGGCGAACCATCCGTCGTCGAGCAGGAACATATCTACGCCAAGGTCCTTGGCATCCTTCATCAGTTCGGCAAGACTCCGCTGGTTGAAGTCGAAGCCTGTATTCTCCCAGTTGTTCAGGAGAGTGAGGCGGTCGCCCATACCCATGTTCACCTGATACTGACGAGCCCAGTTGTGCAGGTTGCGTGAAGCCTCGCCCATACCATTGTCGCTCATCGCGAAGATGAACTCAGGAGTGGTGAACACCTCGCCTGCCTTCAGCTTATAGTCGGAAGCGTAAGGATTGATGGCAGGAATGACGCGAAGCGCACCGACGTTGTCCACCTCAAAGGTGAAGCGGAAGTTGCCTGGCCAGCCAATCGTGCCGAGCATCACCTTACCCTCGTTCTCCTTGGCAGGCTCGTCGAAGCCCAACTCGAAGAAAGGCTCAGCCTGCATAGCGGCGCGTGTGCCGAGCTTTGTGTCGATAATCTTTTTGCCCGTGCTCAACTTGGTTGTCTCGGGCTGACCTTCCTTGGCCCAGTCGCTGTGATAGTTAGTGAGATAATACTTTGAAGATTTGAAGTAGAGCATCGTAGAACTGTAGCGCCAGAGTGTGATGGCAGACTTCTCCTTGTGAGAGATCTCGCTCCATGCCTTTATCACATTCTCCTTCGGATAAGCCACATAGTGGAGCTTCACTGTCAGCGGATACACCTTGTCCTGAAGAGTGATGACAGTCTCAGTGCCGCCCTTTACAGCCTTCTGCTCCGACGACTTATAATAGAGATATGTAGTCATGTTGCCGTCGGCGTGCGTTACGGCAACAGCCGGTTCGAAGAAGTCTTCAGCACCTGAAGTGGCATACACCTCATGGCCGCGCTGGCACACTGCGCCGTCGGAAGCGGCATATACATCCCACTTAAGGTTCTCGTAGTCGGCAGGATTCTGCAACTTATCGCCGAGATAGACCTGATAAAGGCGGCCCTTTGGCGACACTTTCATCACGAGGTCAGTCTTTTCAGTAGACACACGGATGATTTCTTGAGCGAATGTGATGGCAGATGTCATGCACATTGCTGCGATTAGCATAATAGTTTTCTTCATTTTCGTATGGTTTTTATTAGAATTTAATGCTTGCGTTGAACTCTACTGTGAACGGGCGGAGATAGTTACCGCTCATGTACTTGCCGGCATACTTGCCAGCCTCATCCTTTGTGATAAGCTCTGAACCGCTGATTGTGCCCTTCGCACCCTTCTCGTTGAAGATGTTAATGACGCTGACACCGAGACTCAAGTTCTTGTTCACATTCCAGTTGACGCCACCGAATGTCTCCCAGTGGCCGTTGAAGTAGAGTGCCTCCTGAAGGTTGGCGTAAGTCTTGCCGAAGTAGCGGAAACTGAGCCAAGCACTGAGGTTCTTCGTGATGTCGTATCTCGGGTCAAGCTCAATTAGCACCTGCGGAATCTCCTTCACAATCTTGTTGTTTGCATTCACGCTCATAGTCTGACCGTCGCTGAACGTAACGCTCGCGTTGTAGTTCTTGTATACAGGCTTCTGATAGGTGAAGAGAGCGTGCATGTGGAAGTTCTTGAACGGGTTGATTTCTGCAGATGTTGTCCAGCCCAATGTCTGGATGTTGTAGATGAGCAACACGGTCTTGCCTTCAGAAGTGCCAGGCTTGGTGAGGTTCTGCTGGTCGATATTGTTCGACTTAGAGATGTATGTCACCATTGACGAGAGGTCGAGCCAAGAGTTCTTGTAGAAGATACCGCCGCGAACCAACGGAATGGTCACGCGCTTGTACTGCTCCTCGGTAGGACCGGTGCCGGCATACTCGCTGATGCGCGGGAAGCGTGTGGCGATAGTGGCGTCGGCAGTAAGACCGAACTGGTTTGTTACGTTGTAAGTCATCTGCAAAGTGGCAGCATAGTTGAGCTTGTTCTTCGTAACGTTGGCAGGAGCAATGCTATGCTCTGTGGCTACGATAGATCCGTCTGCGGCTGTAGAATATGTATTGAAGTTGCCAAGATGGAAACCACGGAAGCGTGACGCAGAAATCTGGTCTGCCGACATGCGATAGTATTCGAGACGACCGCCGTAGAACAGCTTGAACTTAGGAGTGATGCGCCATTCGTCGGTGAAATAGAGAGCGAGCTTGTTCTCCGAACCCTTTGTATATTCAGGACTCAGCTCATTGTAGCCGAAGGTCTCTGAGCGATGTGCTGTCTGCGTAGGGTCGAGCGGATTGACGTACATCTGGCTCAGCGTACGAGGATAAGCCTCAACGGTGCCTGCCCACTGGAACGAAGACGAATAGTAGTTGAGGTGGTAGTACCACTCGTTCAAACCAATCATCAGCTTGTGATTGTTCAGCTGCTTGCTCATCTCGGTTGTGAGAAGGGCGTTGCTCACCTTGCCGATGTGCAGCCAAGTGCGGCGGCCTTCGATGAGTCCGCTGTATGCCGAACCGTCTGAAAGCTGATAGCCATCAGCCTCAGCAACCTCAGAGATGGTGCTGCCGCCGTAGTCTACAAAGTTGGCACGCGGAGCGTTCATATACTTGGCGTTCAACTTCCACAGCCAGCCGTTGTCAAACTGATACTTGCTCACCAAAGCCACCTCATTGGCACGGTTGTCGTTGCCGTCGGTCATGTTCCAGGTCTCCATCTTGCCGGTCTTAGTGTTCAGATAGCTGAACGAACCATTACGCTGCACGTATGAATCCATACCCGGGTCGAAACCTGCAAGCTTCTTTATGCTACCGTCGCCGGCGTAGATGAACGGAGCAGCATTGGCGAAGTTGCCGGGGTTCTTGCTGTTCGAATACTTATATAATAAAGATATGTGTCCCTTGCCGCCGTTCAGTATGCGTGTAAGACCCAAATGGTAGATTTGCGTGCGGTCGGCATAGTCGGTGAAGCGCAGTTTGAAGCTTCCCGGGTCGAAGTTCTGATACATTCCGGCGGTGTAGAGCCACTTGTCGCCGATGCCGCCAGAGAGGTTAAGGTCGAAGTTCTGCATACCGAAGTGGTTAGCCTTATAATTGAGCTTGCCACTGAACTTCTTCTCGCCCAACTCGCTGAACGCCGAGACAGCATAAGCGATGTTGCCGGTCTTGATGGCACTCTCCGACGGAGTCATAAGGTCGGTGCCTTTCAGCGAAGCGTCGCTGCGCCAGTGGGCAGAGAGCTTGTGCACGGACGACGAGTAAACGGCAGGCAGTCCGTTCTCGTATACCGTTACGTCTTCGCTCGGCAATCCGATCTGAATCTCGCGCGGTTTATTGGCGTCAGAAGCGTTGAGCATCACGTTGCGCTCTTCCTTCTTCTGCGGTTCCGAATCGTTTGTTGAATTGTTCTCTGTATGCGTCTGTGCATACATGCCCGTAGAGGCAGAAGCCAAGAGGGCGAATGAGAATGTTTTAAGTTTTAGGTTCATATCCGTTGTGCTTATGTTTTCGGTTGCAAAGTTACAAACTATAGCGGCTGATTGTATGTATGCGTAAAATGAAAGTAGACATAAATTAAGGTATAGAAACTTATAACTTATTATATATCAGAATATTTAAGGCTTTAGTCTTTTTTATCAAAGTAAATGGTTTTATCTTAATAATATTAGCTAAATTTGCAGCATTAAAGCCCAAAGTCCACTATTATGCGCATCTTTTTATACCTATTGTTCATCTTTTTGCCGCTGCAAGCTACAGCCCAAACCAAGTTGGCTACAGCCGGTATCTCTGGCGAGCAAGACCTGCTTGACCTTCTCGACAGCTATGTCGACAAGCGCGACGCATACTCCAAGCAGAAAGAAAAGAAGATTGACCAACTGAAGCTGAAGTTGCGAACGGCGGAAGACATTCCGCAGCGACTCGCACTTCTGAACAGTATCTATCGCGAATACTATACATACCATTACGATTCGGCAATGGTATACGTGAACCGCGGCCTCGCTCTATCAGAGAGCGAGAACAACGCCTACTACACAACGCTCAACAAGATAAATCGTGCAGCGGTGTTGTCTACGGGTGGTTTCTACAGTCAGTCGGAGGAGTTGCTTGAGGATATAAAGAAGAAGGGTGTACCTAAGCAGCTAAAGCAATACTATTATTATACACGCACGTGGCTGTACAACTATTGGGAGGCGTTCAGCAACAAGTCGGAGTTCATGGGCTATTACCATAAAAAGAAGTTCGAGAATCTGAAGCTCACAATGGAAGTCACAAGCAGCAAGGATGTGGCTCTGCATGCCTACCTTAGCGGCGAACTGGCTTTCCTCACCAACCCCATGAGCAAGGCTGTGCTGCAATTCTACACAAAGGCTCTGCTGAACAGCCGGGTAGACAGCCGTGTGCATGCCTCGGCAGCCTACTGCATAGCACGCTATTATCGCGAGTTGGGCGACACGCAACGATATGAAAAGTACATTATTGAAGCGGCTATCTCGGACATAACATGCCCTTTGAAGGAGAATCTTGCGCTGCAGGAGTTCTCTACATATCTGTATGAGAAGGACCAGAAGTATGCCGACCATGCGGCACGTTACATCTATTGCTCTATGGAGGATGCCCGATTCTACAACAACCGCCTGCGTATGCTCGAGATTTCGAGCATACTGCCTATCATTGCCACAGCCAATCAGGAGGCGTTGGCGCATAAGGAGCGCATCTTGAGAGGCGTGCTTGCGGTGGTTAGTTTTCTGTCGCTGATGTTGCTGGCAATGGCTATCTTCGGCTACAAGCAGAACAAATGGCTGGCAGGTAGCCGCCGAGAGGTAAAGACACAGAACCGGCAGCTGAAGGAACTGAACGAACGACTCATAGCGACCAACCATCGCCGCGAGACCTACATGCGTTTGTTCATGGACATTAGTGCGGTGTACATCCGCAAGCTGATGGAGTACCGCAAACTGGTGAGCAGAAAAATAAAGGCCAACCAAACGGCTGACCTTCTTAAGACTATAAACAGCTATAAGCTCGCGGAGGAGGAGGCGACGACGTTCTACACTCGTTTCGACCGCGCCTTCACGGAGCTGTATCCTGGTTTCGTTGACGAACTGAACAGTCTGTTGCTTCCAGAAGGAAGGATTGCGCAGCCATCTCCTAACACCCTGACTACAGAAGTGCGCATCTACGCGCTAATGCGTTTGGGTGTGACTGAGAGTCAGGAGATAGCCACACTTCTGTTCTACTCGACACAGACAATATACAACTACAAGTCGGCGATGCGCGCACGGGCTGTGAACCGCGACACGTTCGACGAAGACATCAACAGACTATGCCATGTTGGGTAATGGTCTTTTCACTAAGATAAGCAATTACTTCAGCAGGAAGTCCTCAGGATGCTGGAATCCGTTGAGGTAGTCGCGGGCTGCCATGCGCTTCTTGCCGGCAGGCTGCAGCTCTACAAGCTCAAGCCACTCGTCGACGGTAGCAACGAGAAGACGGCGGTTCTCTGCCTTGAGCGTTCCAACCTCTACGCTGTTAGAAGAATCGCCGGTCTTTGCTGCCTTGTACACCTTAAACACCTGAGCCTTAGCCTGAGCGTCGCGCGGAGTGAGCATACACCATGCGCCGGGCACTGGCGACAGACCGCGCACGAAGTCGTAGATGCGCTTTGCTGAGAGCGAGAAGTCGATGGCGCAGGTCTCCTTGAATATCTTCGGAGCGCCGTGGTGAGCCTCGCTTTCCTGCTGCGGCTGCGAAGGCACGTCACCGTCGGTAGAGAGCACGAGGTCGATGGTGTCGGTGCAGAGCACTGCGCCGAGCTGCATAAGTCCATCATAAACATACTCAACGTCAGCATCATCGGGTATCGGGAACTCGCGTTGCGCGATGATACGACCGGTGTCGATGTCGTGGTCGAGGAAGAATGTGGTGACGCCGGTGCGGGTTTCGCCGTTGATTACAGCCCAGTTGATTGGCGCTGCGCCACGATAGTCGGGCAGCAGGGCGGCGTGAACGTTGAACGTGCCGAAGCGCGGCATAGCCCACACCACCTCGGGCAGCATGCGGAACGCAACAACCACCTGTAGGTCGGCGTTGAAGCTGCGCAGCTCCTCAAGAAACTGCTCGTCTTTCATCTTCACGGGCTGCAGCACGGGCAGATTGTGCGCCAGAGCGTACTCCTTGACGAGCGAAGGGCGCAGCACCGATCCGTGGCGACCTACGGGTTTATCGGGCTGCGTAACGACAGCCACTACGTTATAGCCGTTCTCAACAAGTCGCTGGAGCGAGCCAACGGCAAACTCGGGTGTTCCCATGAACACTATGCGGAGGTCTTTCTTTTCCATATATCTTTACTCTTTTACCTTTTTACTTTTACAAAGTTACGTTTTTTTCGGCGAATATCATTCATGCTTGTAATAAAGAGCAAGAAAATTGTCTTTAAACTTACGGCATAACAAGAAAAAGCATTAACTTTGTAAAAGTAAAAAGGTAAAAAAGTAAAAGAGTAAAAGGTAAAAAACAAAATAGGAAATAACAATGACACAGAAAGAAGACATTCAGAATGCCGTGAACGTAATGCGTAAGGGTGGCGTGATACTCTATCCTACCGACACGGTGTGGGGAATAGGCTGCGACGCAACGAACGCTGAGGCAGTGGCAAAGGTGTACAAGATAAAGCAGCGCGACGACTCGAAGGCGCTTATCTGCCTCACCGACTCGGTAGACCGCGTGCAGCGCTACGTGCGCGACGTGCCGCCGGTGGCTTGGGACCTTATGGAACTTGCCGAGAAGCCAACAACAGTGGTGCTCGACGGCGCCGTGAACCTCGCCCCGAACCTCATCGCCCAAGACGGCAGCATCGCTCTGCGCGTCACCAACGAGCCGTTCTCGAAGGAGCTTTGCTACCGCTTCCAGAAAGCTATCGTGAGCACAAGCGCCAATATCAGCGGCGAACCGACGGCACAGAACTATCGCGACATTGCGCCGGAGATACTGGAGGCTGTCGACTATGTGTGCTGGACTCGTCGCCAGGAACACAAGCCGCACACTCCGAGCAGCATCATCAAGCTCACTAAGGACGGACAGGTAACCATCATACGCAAGTAAATGGAACAGACTGCGATTGACAAGAAAGACGCAACGCTGGAAGAAAGGCTGTACGCTTGGCGCACGAAGCATTTTTCCGACCGTCAGGCGACTATCATCCTCGCCCTCTGCATCGGATTCTTCGCGTCGGTGGCTGCCTACGTGCTCCACTCGATAATTCACATCATACAGCACATGCTGACGTCGAGGTTTCATGCCGACACGTTCAACTGGCTCTACCTGATGTTCCCGGTTGTGGGCATCTTCTTAACGTCGCTCTTCGTGCGCTACGTGGTGAAGGACAACATCTCGCACGGTATCACGCGCATCCTCTACGCTATATCCTCGAAACAGTCGCGACTGAAAGGGCACAACTGCTGGACATCGGTTGTGGCGTCGGCTATCACCATCGGCTTCGGCGGATCGGTAGGTGCCGAGGCGCCTATCGTGCTCACGGGTTCGGCTATCGGTTCCAACCTCGGACGACTGTTCGGCATGGACAAGAAAAAGCTGATTCTGCTTGTTGGCTGCGGTGCTGCCGCCGCCATCGCCGGCATCTTCAAGGCGCCCATAGCCGGACTGGTGTTCACGCTCGAGGTGCTGATGGTCGACTTGAGCATGGCGTCGCTGCTGCCTATCCTCACGGCAGCGGTCACGGCTACGTGCTTCACGTATATCTTCATGGGCAGCTCGTCGCTGTTCAGCTTCCACCTCGACAGCATGTGGAGCGTGGAGCGTGTGCCGGCATGCATCATCCTCGGCATCGCCTGCGGACTTGTGAGTCTCTACTTCATACGCTCCATGTCGGTATGCGAGGGCATGTTCGGCAAACTGAAGCAGCATCGCTGGGCTAAGCTCGCGCTGGGCGGAGTGATGCTCAGTTCGCTCATTTTCGTGTTCCCAGTGCTCTACGGCGAAGGCTATTCTGCCATCAACGTGCTGCTCAACGGCACGAGCGAGGCAGACTGGAACGAAGTGCTGAAGAACTCTATGTTCTCGGGCGACGGCAGATGGCTCATCGTGTTCATTGCGCTCGTCATTCTGACCAAGACATTCGCCACGGCTGCCACAAACGGCGGTGGCGGTTGCGGCGGTACGTTCGCGCCGTCACTCTTCGTCGGAGCCTTCACCGGATTCCTCTTCTCGCGACTCTGGAACATGTACCAGGTGGGCATCTATATTCCCGAGAAGAACTATACGCTGCTCGGCATGGCTGGCGTTATGGCAGGCGTTATGCATGCGCCGCTTACGGGCATCTTCCTCATCGCCGAGATTACGAACGGCTACGATATGTTCATGCCGCTGATGATTGTGAGCATTGCCTCGGTGATGACTATCAGCATCTTCGAGCCGCACAGCATCTACGCCATGCGTCTTGCTCGCGAGGGCAAGCTCCTTACTCACCACACCGACCGCTCTGTGCTGACGCTGATGAAGATAGACAGCGTGATAGAGCGCGACTTCACCGCCGTTACGCCCGACATGCCGTTGGGCAAGTTGGTGAACGCCATCTCGAAGAGTCACACGTCGTTCATACCGGTGCTCGACAACGCCGGTTCGCTGCTTGGCGAGATAGACATCACGAAGATTCGACACATCATGTTCCGCGCCGAACTCTATAACAAGCTCACCGTTCAGCAACTGATGCTGCCCATTGCAGCGCAGGTTGGCGAGAGCGATTCGATGGAGGAAGTGATGCGCAAGTTCGATCTTAAGGGCACACGTTATATGCCCGTGGTGAATGTATCAGGACATCTCACGGGATATATCTCGCGCTCAAGAGCGTATAGCATGTACAGAAAAATGGTAGCCGACTTCTCGGCGGAATAAAAAAAGTAGCGGAGGTCTCAGGCCTCCGCAGCAGTTAACTTGACTGAATATAGTCTTGTTGCTTGCTGCGGAGGCCGGAGACCTCCGCTACTTTTTTGCTTTATTGATTTTAGAACGGATAACCGATTGCGAAGTGTAAGCTTTGGCTATCCTTAAATTTGTCGAAGTTGTAGAAACCGTTCTTGTACGGCAAGTGCAGACCTACACCCCAATCGAGGCGAAGCACGAAAAAGTCGAGGTCGTAGCGTATGCCGATACCCGTGCCGACAGCCATCTCCTTAAACATGTTCTTCGGTTTGAACACCGCACCCGGACGGTCGCTGTCGCTGCGCAGCGTCCACACGTTGCCTGCGTCGAGGAACAATGCGCCGTAGAGATTGCCGAACATACGCGGACGATACTCGAGGTTCATCTGCAACTTCAAGTCGCCGGTCTGGTCGAGATACGAGAGGTAAGAAGTCTGGGCATGATAGCGACCCGGACCGATACTGCGCACGTTGAACGCACGTATGCTATTGGCACCACCCACATAGAACTGCTCGCTGTACGGTGCGCTTATCGCATTGCCATACGCCCATACAACACCCATGTTCACGTGTCCGACGAGCGTGCTGTGCTCCGTCACCTGCCACGTTTTGCTATAGTCGGTCTCCACTTTCAGGAACTGAGCGTACGGATTCTTGAACATCGTCTTCTCCTTGTCGTTCCACTTCTCGCCGAACGCCATGTATCCGAGCGAAAGCAGATTGGCAGCCTCGCTCACCGACACCTGCCAGAAGATAGGATTGTGAAGGCGCGCCGGCGACTGGTATGTAAACGTGTAGCGCATCTTAGGCACAAACTGGTCGCTCATCGCCACAAGCAAGTACGGACTCTTGTTGACGAGATCGGTGAACGCCGGCGTCATGTGCTTCATGTACTCGTACTGCAGTATGAGCGGCGAGAACTGGTGCTGCACGATGGCTCTCGGCTGCGTCTTGTATGTCAGCTCGCCCGACACGATGTGGCGCTGGAAGAAGCCCGAGCGGTTGAGCACGTCGAACGATCCCTTGATGAGCGTTGTCGGCGTGGCATAGCGCTGGCGTATCGTCTTGCCTTTTCTGCGACGTATATGGCGCAAGCTGCGCATGATATTGTTCACAAACAGTAGGCGCGGCATCTCTACCGACACATCGGCACCATATTCGTACGAGTTGAACTTCGAGCTGCTGCCGTCTGCCTGATGTCCCGTCTGCCATTCGTACGAGCCTTTCAGATTCACGGTGAGCTTCTCGCCGCCTCGGAAGGCGTTGCGCTTCACCAAGCCGAGGTTCAGTCCCGGACCCACACGCCCCGTCGTCTTTCCTACCAGGTTGCCCTCAAGATAAACGTCGTATGGCTTGTCGAACACGCAGTTGAGCGTGAGGTCGAGCGTGTCGCACGTTGCCGAAGTGTCGCGCGGAGCGAACGCAAGGTCGACACGCGAGAAGAGTCCCTTCGCCGTGAGCGTATTGATGGTCTGCTGATAGTCCTGATAGCTGTATAGCTTGCGGGGCTTTATCTTCATGTCGCGAGTGATTACGCTGCGGCGCATCGGCTCGCGCTTGCCGTTGTAGACGATGGTGTAGTTGCGGCGGCGTATGGTATCCTTCAGTTGCTCCAGCACCGACTGCTTGCGCATCTCGAGATTGATGCGACCTACATACCACTTGCGACCTACCGCGGCAGGCAGACTGTCGGCGTAGTGCAGACGCACCTGCACCTCGCCCGGCTCGGCGATGGTATCGGCGAGATATGTGGCGTAGCTCGGCTGATAGTAGAAGAAGCCGTTGTTGCGCAGGAGCGTCGAAATGCGTGTTCGCTCTGCCTCAAGCACCGAGACGTCGAACGGATCGCCGGCTTTCACGAGCGACTCCGACGCCTTCTTCTCGATAAGTTCGTTGGCTTCTTCGGGGAAGTTGTGGTATGTTAGCGTGTCTACGGTGTACAAGTCGCCGAAGTTGACGCTGTACTTCACCTTCGCCGTGCGCGAACTGTCGGATGTAAGCACATCGTAGTTGACATAGCCGCCGAAGTAGCCGCGCGCACGCAGCAACTCGCGCACCACCTGCGCATGCAGCTGCGGATTGACCGAACTGAGCAGCACCGGCGCCTTGCCGAACGTTGTGCGCATCCACTTGCCTATGCCGCCGCGCGAATGTTCGAAGGCGTTGTATATCCACAGACGGTACGACGGCATGCGGTAGTACGGACTGCCGAAAAGGGCGCCGTTGGGCGTTGTGGCGAGCGCCGCCTCCACTTCCTCCTGCGTAGAGTAGAAATGGTCGCAAGGCTCGTAGTTCTCGTACCCGGTCTTGCGCAAGCCCGTGAACAGCTTGTCGTCCTCGGGCACAGAACTTGTCGACGAACAGCCGACAAGCACCATTACACATATTATTATATATAGCGTATTCTTCATAAACCTTTACTTTTTATCGCCCGAAAGCGCCGTTTTCGTTTTCTTAACCGCCGTCGAGTCCTTCTTCTGCGCTACCGTCGAATCGTTGTTATTCACAATCGTGTAGTTCTTCTTCTGAACCAGCGCACCGTTCATCGGCATCGTGTATATGTCATCTGCCTTGCGCTTGAAGCGGAAGATGTCTTTCAGACTCTGCAGCTTGCGGCGCCATACGAAACCGCCGCCGAACTGTCCGACGTAGCCTTCGAGCCAATCGTACGTAGCACGGTCGTAGAAGAACTTCAGATACTTGTTCGAGTTGGGCGAGAGGCGATACTCCATCGCGATATTATCGAAGAACGTGTCGTTCTGATTCTCTATTTCGGCACCGCTCGACACCTTACCGCCTATCACGATGCGCAGTCGGTTGTTGAGGAAGCGCTTCGAGAACTTGAACGAGTAGTCGGTATGTACGGCGCCCGAGCCCAACTGCGTGTTGTCCATGCCGAACGAGAGGTCGAGCGTGCGCAGCGCGTTGCCCGATATGGCTGTAATCTGCGAACTGAGGAACGAACTGAGCGCACTGTTCATGTTGAATGCGCCGGCGCTGGTGTCTGAGAGATACATGCCCGTAGTGAGCATCGTGACAGCGAGCTTGCCGCGATTCTCAAGCGACTGTGTCATCAGCTCGTTGTGTATCTCCTGGTCGTCCGGCGCGTCGATGGTGAACTGCAGACCCATGTCGTTGAGCGTCTTCGTAAGCTCCACGCCGCACTCGAACGTCACGCTGCGTCCTACGCCGGCATCGTTCGTGACGGTAGTCTTGTTCTCCTCCGTCGCAGTGATGTTCAGGCGCGGATTCATGGCGTCGCCGAAGAACTCCACGTAGCTTCCGTCCTTGATGGTGAACGTCTTTAGCGGGATAACCGGCAGCGAGTATTTCATCTCGCCCTGCCCTATCGTGTATCTGCCATAAAGACCAAGTCCGTCGGCTTCGGTATATTTCATGCGCAGTTGGCCGCCTCCTACGATATCCACGTAGTTCGACTTGTCTGCATTCAGCGCGCAGAGCACATGAGCGCCCTCGTCGATGTTCACCGTGAGGTCCATCGTAAGGCCCGTAAGCGGCGGACGCACCACCTGCGTAGCTCCCGGGTCCTTGAAGTTCACGAACTTCACGAGTCCGTCGAGCTGGTTGTCGGTAGAGAGCGGCGAGTCGCGCAGAATGTACGTGATGTCCGACGAACCGAGCACGTCGAGACGACCGCGGAAGCGCAAAGCGTCGAGCGGTCCGTCGGCAAGTCCGAGGAAGTTGACGTAAGCCTTGCCGAACGCCTCAGAGCGAGCCTTCTGCTTCGAGTCGATAAGCAGATAGTTGGTTGCACGCATACGCATATACATCGTCATGTTCGACATATCGGCGAAGTCTACATTGCCGTAGAGCGTGAGCGGATTGCCGTTGCGTGCGAAGAGCTGGAAGTTCTCAAACTGCATCTTGCTGTCTGTTATCGTCACCGGGTCGTCGCAGAGTCGCATCTCCACGCCGTAAGGCTCACTCGCCACATAAGCCGAGTCGAACATCAGTTCGCCGTCTACGTCCAAGCGGTTGAGCTGTCCGTCCACCTTCACGTGTCCGTCGGCATAGCCCCTGAAGTTGAGCAGTCTGTCGGGCATGAAACCGTTGAGCAGCAACAGCGGAGTGCGCTGTAGCTGCACATCTGCCGAGAGATGGCCGAATCCGCTTGTCACGTACGTACCGCTGAGCGTGCATACCTCGTAGTCGTCTACAGAGAATGTGCCGTCTACGCAGTGCTCGTTGCCGCCTTCGCGCGGCATGTATACGAACTCGCTCGCCACGTCGCCTATCTTGCAGCCCTCGTACGCCATCTTGTCCACACTCACGAACGAAGATACCGACATTACGCCATTGTCGTCGATATAGTGGAAGTCGCCGTTCATCACGCCCGACACCTTCGGAGCATACGGAATGACGGAGAGCACCTTGGCGAGGTCGAACTTCGTCAAGCCGATTGTGATGTCCTGCTGGGCTTCGGTGCTGTCGTTGCTGAACACCTTCACACCCATGCCGTCGTCTGCCAGCAACTTCATGTCAGCCGATATGCGCTTGTTGTCGGCGAAGAACACATAGTTGCCCTTGTTCACCTTGAACTGCTTGTAGCCGAACACCGGGTCGATGCCGCCGAGCGACACGCGCACACCGTGCTGCTCCATATCGGCTTTCAGTCCGAGCGCCACGCCGAGGCGGTTGCGGTCGTCGAACACGCGTGTGCCGAAGAAGAGCGACTGCTTGTAGAACGCGCCGCGGAAGAGAGCGTTGAAGACGTACTGCTTGTTATATCGGTTGTTGCGTATCTGTCCTTCGAAGTCGGTCTTCACCGAGTCCGACCGCACGGCTACGCGTATCGTGTCGAGCTGCATGCCCGAAGCCACGAGCGAGTCGATGCGCACCGTGCCGTTGATGCCCTTCACGGGCGACGTGTTCATGTTTATATATGCGTCCTGGAACTCGTAACCGTAGTGGCGTGCCGTGCGCGAGATGATGTTCTCCTTGCCCGCATCAAGATAAACGGAGAGTTTTGGCAGGCGTTCGCGCAGGCGCAACTGGTCGATATATCGCTCGTTGCGCTGCTTCTGAGCCTCAACGCCTATCGACGAAAGACGGTTGAGGATATGTTCTACCGAACCGCTGCCGTCGAGTCGCAGCGCAAAGTCGCCGCATGTCACGTTGGCGTGTGTTGAGTCGCGGCGTGTGAAGATGTCCATCACCACGTTCTCGGGTCGGTAAGCCGCTGCCGAGTCGCGCACTACGATGTTTCCTATCACGCCCTTCACGCTGTGTGTCGACGCAAGGTCCGACTGCACGTCTACATGAGCGGTCATCGACGTAGTGAGCGGCACCTCGGTGATACCGAGTTTATAGAAGTCGGCATAGAGCAGGTTGCAGAGCAGGTTTGCGTCAATGCGTCGGTTGTCGAGCACGGTGCGCAGGTCGATGATGCCGTTGAGCAGCGGTGTGCGACTGTCGAGCAACGCTCTGCCGACACCGTTTTTCACCTCGGCTTGCAGACTCACGTTCGAGAGGTCGTAGCCCGAATAATGGAAGTTGCCGACCCTTACACGTGCATCCATTCGGGTGCGTGGCGAGAGGAAGTCGAAGCCTGTGCCGTCGGCTGTCAGTTCGCCGCTGAACGGATGCAGACCGCTGCCAGGCATGAAGTTCTGCAGGGGCAGAGCATACGCCGTCAGATTGGCGCGGTATGCCATAGAACGCATGTTGAACGCGCCTCTGCCTCGCACCGAACCGCCACCCTGCGTAGCCACGAACTCCGTAGCATACTGCGGTCCGTTCACCTTGCAGTTGCCTTTCAGCGCTATACCGTTAGGTATTCGCACCGCCGTGTTCTTGTCCAGACCCAATGCTGGCTGCAGGAAACTGATGTTGTCGGCACGTGCGTCGAGGTTGATGTCGGCTGTGAGGCGGTCGATGTCGGTGAGGTTGCCCGCCTTTCCGTCCGCCTTTATGTTGAATGCGGTAGGGAGTTTAGCCGAGATGTCGCGAATCTTAAGGTTCTTCATGTTGCCGTTGATGTCGGCATGAAGGGCGAGTGGCTGTTCGGGCAGTCGCAAGACGAACTGCAGGGGCATCATTCCGAGCGCCAGCAGCATGTCCGACTTGCCTACGGATGCGTCCATCTTCAGTCGCATCACGCCCGGGTTAGTGTCGGCGAATGTAGAGAAGTCCATGTCGGCACTCGCCTTGAGCCACGACACGGGCGTAGTGAGACGGAAGTCGGGCAGCGCTATGTGCGCCGTGTCGAGCCGCACGTGTCCCTTTGCGTCGGTCACGCTCAGTCCGCTCTGCTCGCGGAAGGCGCAGCGGTTGAGAGCGAGTTGCAGCTTGGTGGCTTCTTGTTCGAAGCAGAGCGAGTCGACGCGCAGCGAAACGCCTTTCAGCGCAATGTGATTCACGTCGAGCCCTTTCTGTCGCAAGGCGAAGTTGTTGTCGTAGCTGACGAAGCCGTCACGCCAGTCGAACGTGCCGACTTTGTATATGCCCGTACCGAGATTGATGTCGCCGTCGGTAGCCGACACATCGGTCAGTCCGACACCAATAGCGAGTGTGTCGCCGGGCATGTGTATCTTTACAGCCGAACGCTTCACAGCCAGTCGGCTGAAAGCTATCTGCCATTTGTTTTCTGTTTTGGTCGTGTCCTCGGGCACGGTGTCGCTGAGCGCTATGTCGAGGTTGGCGTCTGCGAGAAGCACCGGTCCGAGCGCCACCTTCTCCTTCTTAAGCGCCACGCGGCTCGGCTCCACCTTCAGTCGTCCTACGCCACCTTTCACACGTGCTGATGGCACGAGTTGCGCGGTGTTGATGTTCACGTTGCGAAAGTCGAGGTCGGTAACGTCTACGTTGCCGGCGAAGAGCGGCAGCAGTCGCACGCCCACGATGAGTTCGTCGGCAGCGGCTATGGTGTCGATATGGTTGTGCAGCGAATCGTTGGGCTGCGTAGCGAGAAGCCCTTGCACGCTTAGGTCGAGCGGAAAGCTAAGGCGCACGCGTTCTACCGACACGTTCATACCGGTTGACTCGGAGGCGTATCCTGCCGCTTGCCTTACTGCCCAGTTCTGCACGGGCGGTATGTAAAGCAGCACAGCCAACAGCGCCAGGAGCGCTATCGGCGTGGCAAGTATGGCTGCCGCAATCTTTAAATATCGTTTGTATTTGGGCTTCATATTCGTATATTTTTTATATTGCAGTTTCAGGGGGTGCAGTCAGGGGGTGCAGTTGTCTCAACTGCACCAACACAGCAAACAGTCCACATTAGAAAGCTAATAGGTTGGTGCACTTGAGACAAGTGCACCCCCTGATAAACTGCACCCTCTGAATTAGAAAGCTAATAGGCTGGTGCACTTGAGACAAGTGCACCCCCTGATAAACTGCACCCCATGAATTATCTTGCGATCTCCTGCCACAATCGGTCTGCCGGCACTTCTGCCTCAACGCATATCTGTTCTTTCGATACGGGGTGGACGAACTCTACGCGGCGCGAGTGGAGCGAGATGCTTCCGTCGGGGTTGCTGCGCGGCGCGCCGTACTTCAGGTCGCCCTTTATCGGGCATCCCATATGCGCCAGCTGACAGCGTATCTGATGATGTCTGCCGGTGAGCAGCGTCACTTCGAGCAGCATATAGTTGTCCGACACGGAGCGCACCTTGTACTTCAGTATCGCCTTCTTTGCGCCCGGCACTTCCTTCGCGTGGGCGTAGCTCTTGTTCTGTCGCTCGTTGCGCGTGAGCCAGTCGGTGAGCGTGCCTTCGGGCGCAATGTCGCGGCGCTTCGTTATCGCCCAGTAGGTCTTGTGCACATCGCCCGTGCGGAACATGTCGTTCAGTCGGGAGAGCGCCTTTGATGTCTTTGCGAAGACAACGAGTCCGCTCACGGGTCTGTCAAGTCGATGCACCACGCCGAGGAACACGTTTCCGGGCTTGTTATACTTCTCTTTGATATACTCCTTTACGATGTCGGATAGCGGTTTGTCGCCGGTCTTGTCGCCCTGCACTATCTCGCCGCTGCACTTGTTGACTATGATAATATGGTTGTCTTCGTAGACTACTTTCATTGTTTGCTTATTATAAAAAGACACAAAAAGGGTGCATCAAAATAGAAGTTAAAGGAAGTTGGGGCTCCCGATAAGTTCAGTTTTGAAACACCCTGATTATCGTAAAAAATCTGTTTGCAGACAGAATTACATGTTCATGCCGCCGTCTACCTGGATAACCTGGCCGCTAACGTACGATGACATGTCAGAAGCGAGGAACAAGCATACGTTTGCGATGTCTTCTGTCTGACCGCCGCGACGCAATGGAATCTTCTTCATCCAGTCCTTGCGTACGTCCTCAGGCAGCTGTGCTGTCATAGGTGTCTCGATGAAACCCGGAGCGATGGCGTTGGCGCGTACGCCCTTGGGGCCGAGCTCCTGAGCGATTGACTTAGCCAGACCGATCATACCAGCCTTAGAAGCCGAGTAGTTGCACTGGCCTGCGTTGCCGTGAACGCCTACTACAGACGACATATTGATGATTGAACCGCTGCGCTGACGGAGCATGATCGGTGCACAAGCGTGGATGAAGTTGAACGCAGACTTGAGGTTCACGTTGAGCACTGCGTCCCACTGTGCCTCTGACATGCGGAGCATCAAGCCGTCCTTTGTGATGCCGGCGTTGTTCACCAGCACGTCGATAGAACCGAAATCTGCATGTATCTGCTTTACAACCTTGTCTGTCTCCTCGAAATCGGCAGCATTGCCTGCGTATGCACGACAAGTAACGCCCAGAGCCTCAATCTCCTTACGTGTAGCCTCAAGTCCGGCAGCCATGTCGTCGTTGAGCACGAGGTCGGTGAATGCGATGTTTGCGCCTTCAGAGGCGAACTTCATTGCGACAGCCTTTCCGATGCCGCGGGCTGCTCCCGTGACGAGGGCAGTCTTACCTGTTAATAATCCCATTTCTTTAATTATTTAATAAATAAAAAATTCTAATTGTTGAGTTTCTTGCCGAGCGCTCCGTACACCACCTTCGCCACGAGCGGCTTGCTGGCTTCTTCGGTGAGCCCGTGTCCGATGCGTCCGTAGATGAACGGCACCTCAAGACCTTTTATGCAGTAGTGGGTGATGTCGGCTACAAGGTTCACGTCGTCGATGTCGAACTCGCCGTCTGCCTTGCCGTCCTGATACACCTTGCTGAAGAGGTCTATCTCGTAGTCGTCGAACTTCTTGCGCACTTTCTCCACCATCCAGATATTGCGGAAGAACTCGGCGCGCAGGTTGCCGTTGCGCACCACGGTCTCTCTGATCATGCTCAGATGGGTGTAGATAAGCTCTATCACCTTGTCAAGCGGGCGCATCTTCATGGCTGCCACCTCGTCGAGCTTGTCGCTCAGGCGTTCAAGCTCCGACTCTATCACAGCCGAATACACTTCCTCCTTGCTGTTGAAGTAGGTGTACAGCGTGCGGCGACCCTTGCCCGACGCCACGGCGATATCGTTCATCGTGGTGTTAGCCACGCCGCGCTTGGCGAAGAGCTGGCGCGCGATATCAATGAGTTTCTGGCGTGTCTTGGATATTGACATATTGAATGATTACCCCTTTCCTGTTTGTTATACCTATTATATATATGCGCTGCGCACCTGAGCGCACACGCCTTGTAGCGTGCTGCTTGCAGGCACGAAACGCTTGCACACACTACGTATTAATGTGCAAATTTACAGCATTAATTTCGAAAAAGCAAATAAATTCGACTTATTATGCTCTCTTTGTGGCTCATAGCGCCACAAAGAGCACAAATCTTGTGATATATCACGAGTAAAGCCTATTAAAAGTCACCGACACCCGAACGCAATCTGATCGGACACCGAACGGAATCTGATCGGGCGGCGGACGGAATCCGATCGGACGGCGGACGGAAACCGATCGGACGGCGAACGGAATCTGATCGGACGGCGGACGCGAACGGTGGCACACTTAGGGGGTGCACTTGTCTCAAGTGCACCAACCGAGCAAGAATACACCAACCGAGCAAGAGTTGCACCAAGCGAGCAAGAAGTGCGCCAAGCGAGCAAAAAAGACACCAACCGAGTAAGAACTGCGCCCTCTGCGAGTATGTCAAAACTAAAATATTTGGCAAATTGAATAGCAAACGGTTCTAATGCCGTAGTCTCCAACAGTTAGCCATTCATCACAATTCTATAGTGTTGGCACACCATCAGCCCCATATTATTAGTTTTACCGGACAGCAATATAATTATTCAGCAATAGGACATTTGACTTTAAATTCTATAACTTCTTTAAATTCTTTGACTTCTTCAAACAACATATAAAAAAACTTAATACAACTGTCGTTTATACAAATATAAGAGAATAAATGGCTAATTTTGCAAGCAGAATAATTAAATAAATAAAAGAGAGTTATAGCAAATGTTAAACTGATGTGGTGCTTTTACGGCTAAAAGGCATCACATATTGTGTGCGCCTAAGCGAAGTAAAATAATGATAAGCACCGCTGGTTTACGTTTGAAGTTATGCAAATAAAAAAATAAACTAAAAACAATAAACTAAAACAATAATTTATGAAGAAAAAAAAGTACGACCGACCTTTTGTCGAGGTGTTGACGCTTGAGACAAGCATGGGGATGATGGCTGGTAGCCCTGGCGGAGGAAATGGCGATTCAATTGACAAAATTGAGTCTGGAAATGGCGTTCCAACAACCAAGCCTCGCAGCATGAAACGCCCTTCTGGCAGTTCTGCATGGGAAGACGATTCTGAGATTATGGATGACGACATGGGTTTTAAAGCTTACGATTAATAAGCATAGACATATTCCTACTTTATGGTGAACCCTATTGGTATTTACCATTCTATTTTGATTTTTCTATTAAACCTTTATTAATATGAATTTGTTATACACATTGGCGCTGACTTCCGTGTATATCTTCAACTCGCTGGGACAGTACCTCTCGTTGGGCGAAGATGGCAAGCCTGTGCTTTCAAAAAAACCGGTTGCTATGGAGGTAACCAATGCTACAGAGACTCCATCATCAAAAGACGCCGGTCGCAAGAACTTTAACGGCACAGAGGTCAAATGGATATTGAAGTCGTCTGCCGACGGCACTTACACATTGGGCTATCAGGATAGCGACGCCTACTCTACTGCCTTTGTCTACACACTTGATGACGCAATTGCCACTTCGTACGAGGAGCCAGCTGCATCATTCGCTTCTGGTCAATGGTTTGTAAAGCAGGTTGTAAAACTTGACGAAACAAAGGAATACCGTCAGCCGACATTCACTGGCGATTATGTTGATGTAGAGTTGAAGCGTGAACTTTATGCTAAAGAATGGAATTCTATCTGTCTCCCATTCAACGTACCTGCCGATAAGGTTGTTGCTGCATGGGGTGCTGGTACAAAAGTACTGGAACTCACAAGCACATCGGGAACTAAATTGTTTTTCACAAATCGTGGTGAAATCAAGGCAGGCGTACCCTATTACTTTAAACCAGAAAGCGTAAGTTCAAACCATACATATACTCTCAAGGACATCGAAGTTGCCTCATGGGATGTTAGCGGTAAGACTCCTGAACTCATCGTAGACCAAACTAAAGTAACTGGTTTCTATACCCCGATAACAATTCCGTCAGAAGCTTACGTATTTGCTGATGACAACAAGTTGTTTCACCTCACCGCTCCTGTTGAAGCAGATGGTTTCCGCTGCTACTTCCAGGACATCAGCGGTTCTGATCGTCAGCTCACTTGGGGCTTTAACGACAACACAACGGGCATCGACGGCACTTTCGTAAAACCTGAGGCTCCGAAGGTTGGAAACATATACACCGTCAATGGTCAGCTCGTGCGCCGCAACTCTACTGCTGCAGGTCTGGCTCCGGGCGTATATATCATGAACGGCATTAAACTCATAGTTAAATAAAAATATACGACCCTATGAAGACATATATAAAACATCATTTTGCTGCGATAATAACGTTGCTCGTACTCGCTGCGACGCAAGCGTTCGCAGCGGAGACAAATATTTTGAGCAATTACACGCCTAACGGCTCGTCGTTCTCAAAAGAAACAACAATTGACTTCCAGAAACAGACATTCAAGGCTGTGCTCGACCTTAGCTCTTGCCAAAGCAACACAACACACGAGAACGTGCTCTCTATCGGCAATGATTTGCAGGATGCAAAAGGATGGGGAGGCTCTGGCATCTACGTAATCCACATCTTCTATACTAAGAGCAGCAATACTCTGCAGGTAAACTGCTTTAACGGTGGCGCAAGCAACACTTACCGTAAAGACCACACCGGCATCTCAGGCGAAACAACTATCGAACTGAACTCGAACGGTCTGTATCTTAACAGCAACAAGATTTGCGATGCATCAAACATCAGCAATATCCTCAGCCTTTCGTCAATTCTCTATGGTAGCAAGCAAGGCAACACACGCTCATGGGCTACATACAAGTCTGTAAGCACTTACAACACATTCGTTACGCCTACCATTGGGAACGACTACTACATTTGCCCTATAGGTTACGCAGCAAAGTGTCTGAGCGTTGAAAGCCAGACACAAAACGCAAGCATAAATGTTAGCACATTAGAAGAAGGTAGTGCCACTCAGAAATGGAACGCGCTTACAAGTAAAAGTACTACTGGCTATTCTTTCCACTTCAAGAGCCTCGGTTCTATCTATGCAATAGACATGGCAGGAACTAATAGTACGGCTCCGCTTATTTGGGATAGTGAGTATGATTACAAAGAAAATGGCACAACAAAATCCAACGCCAACCAAGAATAGAAGATTGTTAGCGCTGGCGACGACACCTATTATTTAGCATGTAGACCACAAGAAGCTTCTTCTGATTACTATTTGGTAGTAAACAGCGCTGGCACTGGTCTTGCTAAGACAACATCTAAAACATCAGCTACAGCCTTCGGCTTCATCAAAACCGTGTTCGATGTTAGCTGGATAAGCAACCAGAGCAAGGTGAGCGACCATAAGGAGGACGCGCACGCTACATTCATCCCTTACGCTTCTGTAGAGCAGATGAAGGCAGACACTAAGCACTACGCAGAGCCTTGGCAGCAGCCCGACGAGAGCAAGGCTGAATATATCAACCTCAACGGAACTTGGAAGTTCAAGTATGTTGCAGGTACATCATCTGGTCCTGGCTCAAGCGAGTTCTATGCAAGCAACTATGACGATAGCGGTTGGAAAAACATCCGCGTGCCGCTCTCTTGGGAAATGGCTAACTACGGCAAACCGGTATACACAAACGTAGGTTATCCGTTCCAAGACAAAGCTCCAAACGCAAACGTGGGTTGGGAGAAATATGGTGTTACCGACCACAACGCAACTGGTTTCTATCGCCGCACCATCACTATTCCTGAGACATGGAAGGACAAGCGTGTGTTTGTACACTTCGACGGCGTATATAGCGCAGCCGTGGTATGGGTGAACGGCAAGTACGTAGGCTACTCGCAAGACTCTAACACCGACGCCGAGTTCGACATCACCGGCTTCGTAACTACTGGCGACAACCAGCTCTCTGTACGTGTATATCGCTGGTGCGACGGTTCGTATCTCGAAGGTCAGGATATGTGGCACCTCTCTGGCATCCACCGCGACGTATATCTCGTGGCTACTCCGAAGGTGTTCGTGTCTGACCACTATATCACATCTGAGCTCAACGACAATGCAACAAGCGGCAGCATGTCTGTAAAGCTGACTGTAGACAACCGCAACACCATCTCTGCTAACAAGACTCTGCAGGTAACGCTACTCGACCGCGACGGCAAGCAGATTGCGACCGGAACAGAGACTTACAGCGAAAGATCAAAAGCAGAAAAGACCATTACACTCAACGGCCTCAACAATCTGCATCCGTGGAGCGCTGAAGACCCGTATCTCTACACAGTGGTAGTAAGCCAGATGGACGAGAACGGAGCAGAGGAAATGGCGTTCTTTACAAAGTATGGTTTCCGCAACATCACAAAGAATGGCAACCTCATCTACATCAACGGCAAGCGTGTCTACTTCAAGGGCGTGAACACTCAGGACACTCACCCGGAGTATGGTCGTGCCATCGACATGGAGACCATGATGAAGGACCTCACAATGATGAAGAAGGCTAACGTGAACACAGTGCGCACATCGCACTATCCGCGTCAGCCGAAGATGTACGCTATGATGGACGCTCTCGGCTTCTACGTAATGGACGAGGCAAACGTAGAGTGCCACTACAACCAGAATTTGGCAAGCAACAGCAGCTGGCAGACAGCTGTAAACGATCGTATAACACGTATGGTGCTGCGCGACCGCAACCACCCGAGCGTTATATTCTGGTCATTGGGCAACGAGAGTGGTACTGCAAGCACTTTTGCAGATGCTCGCAAAAAGACTCAGAATCTTGACGACCGCCTTATCCACTACGAGGGCAACATGTCATATTCAGACCTCGGTTCTTCGATGTATCCAAAAGTTTCAGACGTAAGTAGCAACAGAAGCGGCTACTCAAACAAGCCTTACTTTATCTGTGAGTATGCTCACGCTATGGGTCAGGCTGTAGGTAACTTGAAGGAATACTGGGATCAGATTGAGGGCAGCACCGGCATTATCGGTGGTTGTATCTGGGACTGGGTAGACCAGTCGATTTACGACCCTGCAAAGCTTGTTAAGGGTCAGAAAAAGAGCGATAACGGCTTCAACTATTGGGTTTCTGGTTACGACTACAACTCAACAAGCGGTGTAAACCAGGGCTTCCAGGGCAACTTCCTCAACAACGGTATCGTCACACCAGACCGCACATGGACTGGCAAGCTCTCTGAGGTGAAGAAGGTGTACCAGTATGTGAAGTTCAGCGACTTCAGCACTTCTGCTAAGTCTGTAAACATCAAGAACAAGTATGCGTTTATGCCTATCTCGTCTGACAACTTCGAAATAGGCTATCGCGTGATGAAGGACGGATACTTGGTTGAGAACGGCAAGCTCGAAAGCTTCAACTCTATCGCTGCTGGTTCTTCTGCTACCGTAAATCTGCCAATACAGACATCTGTAGCCGACGACGCAGAGTATCTCGTAAACGTTGAATTGCGCGTAAAGAAGCCTACAAAAGCTAACGTTGCCGACTGGACATCATGGGCTGAGGAAGGCTACAGCATCGCTGACGCTCAGTTCTCGCTCTCTAAGCAGGACATCTCTAACGGCACAGCTAAGGGTACAGACGGCACAATGGGATTTCCAGTGCTGCCAAGCTACACTTCTACTGGTGGTTCGTTTAGCAGCGCAAGCGGCAATACAGTTTCTGGTACCGACAACAACGGAAAGGAGTATTCAATCAGCTTCAGCAACGGCAAGATGACCTCATGGACATACGACGGCAAGAGCCTCATCGCTGAAGGTCCTGACTTCAACAGCTATCGTAAGGTGGATAACGACCGCGGCTTCAGTCCAACATTCAGCAAATCATCAAGCATCAGCGTAACAGGCACACTCCGAAAGAGCGGCAGCAACGCAACAATGTCTGTCAGCGGTTCGGCAACTGGATGCAGCTACACCACCAACTATACATTCTACCCAGACGGCACTGTAGACATGAATGTGACATTCTCGCCAAGCCAATCACTCGCCCGCATCGGCTTGGGCATGCAGTTTGCCGCAGGCTTCGAGAACGTAGAGTTCTATGCTCGCGGTCCTCGCTCTAACTACAGCGACCGCAAGACAGGTTCTTATCTCGGACGCTTTACCACGACGGTAGACGACATGGTTGATGAGATGATTCACCCGCAGACCTTCGGCGACCACGAGGACTTGCGTGAGCTGATTCTCACTAACAAGACCGCAGGCGTGCAGCTCGGCGTAAAGGTGGGCGGACGTGCTTCGTTCTCGCTCTCTCACTACGACGAGAGCAGATGGTGTACATCAGGCGACTCGATGTGGAGCTCTAAGCTCCACTGGTACGACCAGACACGCAACCCGCAGGTTTACGCTCACTTCGACTATATGCAGCGCGGTTTGGGCAACAACTCTTGCACTGGCGAAGATTGTCTGTCACAATATCAGTGTCCGCCAAGCGGCGACTACACATACACACTGCGCTTCAAGCCACAGTCGGCAGAGAGCGTTAATATTGTAGCAGAGTAAGCAATAGACACATTTTTTGATATACATAAAGACTCTCCCGATAGGTAGCAGGCGAAAGCCTGAGCCTATCGGGAGAGTCTTTTTAAGTTTATATAACACTAATTCTGCGCCTCGTTTATCAGAAAACATGTATTTTCGCAGCGTTAACTTTTAAGCTACTAAAGAATGAAAACGACCGACTATCAACCTTTACTGGAACATATAAGAGAAGAGATTGAGATATACGCTAAAGAGGGCAAGCAGGCTGACTATATCCCGGCACTGGCGAATGTAGACCCTGACCAGTTCGGACTGTGCCTGCACATGCTCGACGGCAGGACATACAGCATCGGGGCTTCCGACGTGAAGTTCTCGATACAGAGCATCGCAAAGGTGTTCTCGCTTGCCATCGCTCTGAGCATCTTAGGCAAGGATCTGTGGACGCGCATCGGAAAGGAGCCGTCGGGATCGGCGTTCAACTCGCTTGTGCAACTGGAGTACGAGCATGGCAAGCCGCGCAACCCGTTCATCAACGCCGGCGCATTGGTGACTGCCGACGTTATTCTCTCGCATCTGGAGAACCCGAAGGAGTTCTTCCTGCGCTTCGTGCGCACAATAGCCGGCAACGAGGACATCAACTTCTCGGAGGAGGTGGCGCAGTCAGAGCTGAGCTGCAGCTATCTGAACGCTTCCATCGCCTATCTGCTGAAGCATCACGGCAATCTGCATAACGACGTGAACGATGTGCTGCAGTTCTACAGCACTATCTGCTCGCTGGAGATGAGCTGCGAGGACCTCTCGCATGCGTTCATGGCGTTCGCTCGCAGCAACGAACCTTTCTCGCATGCCGGCGTGAACCTTACTATCTCGAGGGTGAAGCGCATCAACGCCATCATGCAGACGTGCGGCTTCTACGACGAGGCAGGCGACTTCGCGTTCCTCGTGGGGCTGCCTGGCAAGAGTGGTGTGGGCGGCGGCATCGTGGCGCTCTACCCGTCGCGCTACTCGATAGCGGTGTGGAGTCCGAGACTCAACGCGAAGGGCAACTCTATCATGGGCATGAAGGCTCTGGAACTGTTCACATCAGAAACGGAAGAATCAATATTCTGATGAAACAAGCCGAAAATCGAAAGATTTTGACTAACTTTGCCAATCGGCAAAATGTGTTTTAAAAGAGATAATGACAGAGAAGATTTATTATAAATTCATACAATTCGCCCTGGGTACGTACGAGGGAAAGGAGTTTCTGGACGGGTCGGCGCTGAACGGTTTCGACTGGCAACGCTTCTACGCCTTCGCCAAGAAGCAGACGCTGGTGGGCATCGTCCTGGACGGCATCGCACGACTGCCGAAGGCGGTAGCACCCAAGCAGGGACTGCTTATGAACTGGTTCATGATGAGCCAGAACATAAGCCGCATGAACCTTATGCTCAATGAGGCTACGGTCGGCGTATATAATAGAGTGAAGGCGGCGGGCTACGACTGCTGCATCCTGAAGGGTCAGGCGAACGCGGCTATGTACGCCAACCCTGCGGCGCGCACACCTGGTGATGTGGACATGTGGGTGGACGCGTCGCGCGAGGAGATAAGACAACTGGCGCAAACGCTGACCAAGGAGAACGGACGGATTGACGAGGAGAGCTACAACCACATTGCGCTCACGACGAACGACATATCGGTGGAGCTGCACTATACGCCGGGCTTCATGGCAAACTTCACGTACAACCGCCGCTTGCAGCAGTGGTTCCGCGAGAGCATCGACGCACAGTGTCGCAACATGATAGCACTGCCCGACGAGACGGGCGAGGTGGCTGCGCCTACTGCCGACTTCAACGCTGTCTACCAGCTCTACCATCTCTATCACCATTACTTCTACGAGGGCGTGGGACTGAGACAAGTAGTGGACTATTACTATGTAATTTTGAATTTTGAATTAGGAGTTTTGCGCTCGGCTCGTAGAGACGCTTGCCAGAGCAAGAATTGTCGCTTACGCGATGAGGAGTTGAAGAATTGTGAATTGGAAACTCAAAATTGAATAATTCAAAATCGGCAAAGCCGACAATTCAAAATTCAAAACTCAAAACTCAAAACTCTCTGACTCGTCTCGGCTTATGGCACTTCGCCGGCGCAATGATGTACGTGCTGCACGAGGTGCTGGGCTTGCCAGAGGAGAAGATGATTGCGCCGATGGACAAGAAACGCGGAGAGATGCTGCTCAACGACATCCTATGCGGCGGTAACTTCGGACATCACAACGAACGCCATGCCTGGGGCCGCGACACCTACGACGGCAACGGCTTCAAACATGGCGCTCTTGGACACAATCTGCTACGCCTCCACCGCGACCTGCGACTGCTAAAATACTATCCGTCGGAGGCGCTGAGCGAGCCGGTATTCAGACTGTGGCATTATTACTGGCGCTGGAAGATACACCAATTATAATGGAAGATGGCTGGAAGATAACCCACTTTTTAGAGTTATCTTCCAGCCTTTATTACTCTCACCATCAACCCATTACGCCATTTCTGGAAGATATGGCAGATTTTTTCACGTACTGGTTTATATATTAGACTCCTAAGGTCTAAACCTTAAAATAATCCTGCAACTCGACAACAGCCTCAGCATCGTGGTTGTCGAGGTCTTTTATTATCACGCCGTGCTCAAGCAGCGCGATGCGTGTAGATATCTCCGTGGTGTGCTGCAGGTTGTGGCTCGACACAATAACCGTGGCACCCGTCTCCTTGTTGTATTCAACAAGAATCTTCTTCAGCATGTTCTGGCTGCGCGGGTCGAGGAAGTTGAACGGTTCGTCGAGAATAACCAGTTCGGGACGGTTGAGAAGCGCCGCGATGATGCCCACCTTATGACGATTGCCCGCAGAGAAGTCGCGTATGTACTTCTTCTGGTTGAGTATCTCGCCGCCCATCAACGGCTCGAAGTAGACAAGGCGTTCCGCAATCTGCTCCTTCGTCATGCCCGACACACGACCGATGAAGTCGAAATACTCCTCCGCCGTGAGGAAGTCGATGAGGAAACCATCGTCGATGTACGCACCGGTATACGCTTTCCAGTCCTCGCTCAGCGCCGGATTGATAGGAGAGCCCCCTCCAACTCCCCCGTCGGGGGAGAGCTTGAGGCTGCTTGGAACAAGTTCAACGTCATCCGCAGACGGATGCATAGTAACAACACCCTCGTCCGCCTTCAGAAGGTCGAGCATAAGGCGGAAAAGCGTAGTCTTGCCGGCACCATTGTTGCCCACAAGACCAAGAATATCACCGTTGTTGATGGTGAAACTTTCAATGTCCACGGCAGTGTTCGTGCCGAAGTGTTTCTCAAGATTACTGAGTTCTATTTTCATATACTTCTAATTATTTACATTCTAACTCTTGCTTCAGGAACTTCGCCGTATAGCTTTCTTTGCATTCAGCCACTTCCTCCGGCGTTCCCTTTGCGAGCAAGCGTCCGCCACCGCGTCCACCTTCAGGTCCCATGTCGATGATGTAGTCGGCGAGTTTTATCACGTCGAGGTTATGCTCGATGATAATCACCGTGTTGCCACGGTCGACCAGTTTCTCTATCACCTCCATCAGAATCTTTATGTCCTCGAAGTGCAGACCCGTTGTCGGTTCGTCGAGAATATAGAGCGTCTTGCCGGTGTCGCGCTTGCTGAGTTCGGTAGACAGCTTCACACGCTGACACTCGCCACCCGAGAGTGTTGTCGAAGGCTGACCCAGCTTGATGTAACCCAAGCCCACCTCCTTCACGGTTTTTAATTTCTGCAGAATGTTAGGCACGTTCTCAAAGAACTCTACAGCCTGATTGAACGTCATATCGAGTACGTCGGCGATGCTCTTTCCCTTGTAGCGCACCTCAAGCGTCTCACGATTGTAGCGCTTGCCGTGACACTCCTCGCACGGCACGAGCACATCCGGCAGAAAGTTCATCTCGATAGTGCGGTAGCCGCCGCCCTTGCATGTCTCGCAGCGTCCGCCCTTCACGTTGAACGAGAAGCGCCCCGGCTTGTAGCCGCGTATCTTTGCCTCGGGCAGATTGACGAACATGGCGCGTATGTCGTTGAACACGCCGGTATATGTAGCCGGATTGGAACGCGGCGTGCGACCAATCGGCGACTGGTCTACGTTCACCACCTTGTCTATATTATCTATGCCCTCGATGCTGTCGTAGGGCATCGGCTTCTTCAGCGAGCGATAGAAGTGCTGCGAGAGGATAGGCTGCAACGTCTCGTTGATAAGCGTCGACTTGCCCGATCCGCTCACGCCCGTCACCACGATGAGCTTGCCCAGCGGAAACTCTACGTCTACATTCTTCAGGTTATTGCCCTTCGCACCGCGTATCACGATGCTCTTGCCGTTGCCCTCGCGTCGCTTGGCAGGTATCTCTATCTGGCGCACTCCGTTGAGGTAGTCGGCGGTGATGGTGTGCTCCTTCAGCATCTGAGCGGGCGTTCCCTGGAACACCACCTCGCCACCACGGATGCCCGCCTTCGGACCAATGTCAACGATATAATCGGCATTGAGCATCATGTCGCGGTCGTGTTCTACCACAACCACGGTGTTGCCCATGTCGCGCAGCTCCTTCAGCGAGTGGATAAGACGGTCGTTGTCGCGCTGATGCAGACCGATGCTCGGCTCGTCGAGGATGTAGAGCACGTTGACGAGCTGCGAACCGATCTGAGTGGCAAGGCGAATGCGCTGACTCTCGCCGCCGGAAAGCGTTGCCGACTGGCGTGAGAGCGACAGATAGTCGAGCCCCACGTCGAGCAGGAAGTTGATACGTGTCTTTATCTCCTTCAATATCTCCGTAGCGATAGTCTTCTGACGAGAGTCGAGGTGGGCTTCTGCCTCGTCTATCCACTGCTTGAGTTGCTGAATGTCCATCGCAGACAGCTCCGCAATGTTCTTGTCCCAGATGCGATACGACAGCGCTTCGCGGTTAAGGCGTGCGCCGTGACACTCAGGACACTCAGCCATAGCGAGGAACTGGTCAGCCCATTTCTGTCCAGCCTGCGAGTCGTCGTTCTCCATGACGGTGCGCAGATACTTTATGACGCCGTCGAACGTGCAGAAGTAGTCGCTCGACGTGCGCACCACGTCCTTGCTGATGCGTATCGTTTCGAGCGAACCGTACAACACCTCGTTGAGCGTGTCCTCAGGTATCTCGCTCACCGGCGTCTTCAGCGTACATTCAGCCGCTTCAAGAATGGCGCCAATCTGCCAAAATATCATCTGGTTCTTATACTTGCCCAGCGGAACAATGGCGCCCTCGTATATAGACAGCGAGTCGTCGGGGATGACCTTCTTCATGTCAATCTCGTTGACATAGCCCAAGCCCTTGCACTTGCTGCAGGCGCCTTCGGGCGAGTTGAACGAGAACATGTTTGGTGCAGGGTCGCGATAAGAGATGCCCGACGTAGGGCACATCAGTCGCTTGGAGAAATTCTTTGCCACGCCCGTGTCCTTGTCGAGAATCATAATCTGTCCGTCGCCCTCGCGCATTGCCGTAGCGACAGTCTTGCGCAGGCGGTCGTCGAAGCCGTCGCGCATCTGCATCTTGTCTATCACCACTTCAATGTTATGGTTCTTGTAGCGGTCGGTCTTCATGCCGCTTCTTATCTCCGTAATCTCGCCGTCGATGCGCACGTATAGATAACCCTTGCGACGCAGTATCTCGAAGAGTTCGCGGTAGTGGCCCTTGCGCTGCCTTACGAGTGCAGCAAGTATGTATATGCGCTTGCCGGCATAGTCAGAGTTGATCATCTCGATGATGCGCTCCTCTGTATACTTCACCATCTTCTCGCCCGTAACATAGCTGTAAGCCGTTCCGGCGCGAGCATAGAGCAGACGCAGATAGTCGTATATCTCGGTCGTTGTGCCCACGGTAGAGCGTGGGTTCTTGTTTGTTGTCTTCTGTTCGATGGATATAACCGGACTCAGACCGGTTATGTTGTCGACATCGGGTCGCTCCATTCCGCCAAGGAAGTTGCGTGCGTATGCCGAGAACGTGTCGATGTATCGGCGCTGACCTTCGGCGTATATCGTGTCGAAGGCAAGCGACGACTTGCCCGATCCGCTCAGTCCGGTGATTACCGTGAGCGAGTCGCGTGGTATCTCCACGTCTATGTTCTTCAGGTTGTGGACGCGTGCGCCCCAAACGTTTATCTTTTCTCCCATAACTCTATTCAACAGAATTCACCCCATTGCTTTCGGTATAGCCGCGCAGCAGGTTCACATCCTTCTTGATGTTATACTTTCTTCCGTCGGCTCCCTTCGCCTTCACGAGCACGAAGTAGACGCCCTGCTTCACATCCTTGCCGTTGAACTTGCCGTCCCATCCGCCTGCAGGGTCGTGCCATTCGTATATCTTCTGTCCCCAGCGGTTGAAGATGTAGGCGTCGAACTCCACGATGCTCTGGTAGTTGTTCTTGGCGCGATAGATGTCGTTGATGCCGTCGCCGTTGGGCGAGAAGGCATTGGGCATCTCGAGCTTGCTCTCCGATATCTGTATGGTTATCGGCTGGGCGTCCTGCCAGTATTCCTTGGTGTAGGCTATGGTGTCGTTGCCGTTGATGAACGTGGCGTAGAGCACGATGCGGTGCGAACCCGCCTCGGTGAACGTGTACTCGGTCTCTTCCTCGTAGCGCACGAGGTAGGGCTGTGTCTCGCCCTCCTTGGTGAAACGCCACTCGTAGTGTGGCGTGTACATGCCTACGTTTTCGGCATTGGCGTGGAACACCACGGTGAGCGGAGCCGAACCGGAATAGCTCGTGCCGGTCTCCTCGCCTTCGTCGGTGGTGAACGTAGCTTGCGGGTCGATTGTCGGCACCTCGTCGGCGTATGCCTGCAGCGTGGTGCAGAGAACCAACAATAAAAGTGTTCTGATGTATCTCATTATCTACTCGTTTACTTATCGTCTTGTTTACTTGTCTACTCGTTTACTTGTAATGCAAAGTTAGTTATTATCTCGCACACAGCAAAACGCTGCTACCTATTTATAACGTTATTTATGAACAAAGATTTTTGCAAACAATATATTTTGTGTACTTTTGCAATGTTAATTTTAATAGAATGATAGAAATGAGACGTAGCATTAGAATTCTTTTCTTGTTTTGCGCCATGCTGCTGGCATCGTCGGTGGCAGCGCAGACGCCGAAGTGGCAAGACTTGTATAAGGTAAAGAAGAAAGACACGATATATGGCATCGCCCAGAAGTTCGGCATCACCATCGACGAGCTGATGCAGGCAAACCCCGACATGCAGAAGAACGACTATGTGCTGAAGAAGGGCGAGCAGCTGCTCATTCCGTTCCCGAAGCAGGTGCAGACCACTGCAGCAACAACAGCGCCGAAGGCTTCTGCAACACAGCAGCATGCGGCTAACACGGTGAACGTGGGCGTGATGCTGCCGCTGCACAACGTGGACGGCGACGGACAGCGCATGATAGAATACTACCGTGGCGTGCTCATGGCGTGCGATAGTCTGCGCAGTCAGGGCATCAACACCAACATCTTCGCTTGGAACCTGCATAAGGATGCCAGCGTAGCGCAGGTGCTTGCCGACGCCAACGCCAAGAACTGCGACCTTATCTTCGGTCCGCTCTATACCAAGCAGGTGAAACCGATAGGCGACTTCTGCCGCAAGAACGGCATACGTCTCGTCATCCCGTTCTCTATCAACGGTGGCGACGTGGAGACCAACGACCATATCTTTCAGGTTTATCAGAGTCGTGTGCTCACTGCCGAACTGTCTGTGAACGCGTTCATGGACCGCTTCAAGGATGCGCATCCGGTGTTTGTCGACTGCAACGACACGACAAGCGACAAGGGTGTGTTCACAGCTGCCCTGCGCCGCCGTCTTGAGGCTGAGGGCATTGCGTACAACATAACAAACCTGAAGTCGTCGGAGCCGATGTTCGCCAAGGCGTTCAGCGCAAAGAAGCGCAACGTGGTGATTCTGAACACGGGTCGCTCGCCGCAGCTTAACTCTACGCTTGCAAAGCTGAACACGCTGCGTGCTTCTTACCCGAACATACAGATTGCGATGTACGGCTACAACGAATGGCTGATGTACAAGCGCGTCTACCAGGACTACTTTTACAAGTACGAGGCATACATCCCGACGGCATACGTCTACAACGAGTCGGCGCCGGCTACAGCAAGTCTGGAGCGCCACTATCGCCAGTGGTTCAAGTCGGATATGCGTTTGGCTCTGCCGCGCTTCGCCCTCACGGGCTACGACCAGGCGCAGTTCTTCATACGCGGCATAAACAAGTACGGCAAGCAGTTCAACGGCACTCCGCAGCAGAACACGTACAAGCCGCTGCAGACTCCGCTGAAGTTCAAGCGCGTGACGAACGGCGGCATGCAGAACAACTGCTTCGTGCTGCTCCACTACAAGCCGACACGCACGATAGAAACAATTACGTATTAAAGCCCCTCCCAACCCTCCCCGTCGGGGAGGGCTTGGCTGCTCTTCTTAAGAGGCTTAGAAAGGCTTAAAGAGGCTTAGAAATAGAAAGGCTTAGAAAGGCTTAAAGAGGCTTAGAAAGGTTTAGAAAGGCTTAAAGAGAAAAAGAACAAATGATAAAGACAATAAGAAAATCACTCCTCGCTCTGCTGCTGACGGCAGCCGTGTGCGCAAAGGCGCAGGTGGGCGACTACCGCAACGACCTTGCGCTCGGATTCAACGGCGGCTTCGTGATGAGCAGCGTGAGCTTCGTGCCTAAGGTGACGCAGACGCAGCACCCGGGCTTCACCGCCGGTCTCTCGTTCAAGTACACCTGCGAGAAATACTTCAAGACCTACTGCTCTGTGTATGCCGAGCTGAACTATGCGCGTATCGGTTGGAAGGAGAGTATTCTCGACGTCAACGACAAGCCCGTGATTAATCCTACTACGGGCGTGGCTGAGGCGTATCAGCGCGACATCAACTACATACAGTTGCCGGTGTTCGCCCACTTGGCGTGGGGAAAGGAACGCAAGGGCTTGCAGTTCTTCTTCCAGGCTGGTCCGCAGTTCGGCTATATGATAAACGAGTCGACAAAGACCAACTTCACGTTAGCCGACCGTAACACCACAGACCGCGCCAACCAGACTTGCGCGCAGGACACAATGGCTGTAGAGAACAAGTTCGACTACGGCATTGCGGCGGGCTTGGGCGTTGAGTGGCGCATACCGCATGCGGGCAGTCTGCTGCTCGAGGGCCGCTACTACTACGGCTTAGGCAACATCTACGGCGACTCGAAGCGCGACTACTTCGCACGTTCTAACCACTCGAACATCGTGGTGAAGCTCGCGTGGCTGTTTGATATACGTTAGGGGGTGCACTTGTCTCAAGACATTCTTCAGAGGGTGCACTTGTCTCAAGACATTCTTTAGGGGGTGCACTTGTCTCAAGACATTCTTTAGGGGGTACACTTGTCTCAAGACATTCTTTAGGGGGTGCACTTGTCTCAAGTGCACCAACGTTTTATCGGTGCATTCTATTAGGTTGGTGCACTTGAGACAAGTGCACCCCCTGAAGTTACTTCTTTAACTTCAATCCAGTCCACAAACACCACACAACCGCTATTCCGAAGAAGAAGATGAAGATGTATGTTGCGGTGTTGTGCATGTATATCCTGCAGGTGTGCACTTCGAGCGCCGCGTTCCACAGCGACATGGGCAGGCGGCGCAGACTTTCGGGCTGCACAATCTTCGTGGTTCCATCATAGTAATCAGTCACAACCTCTGTGACTGATTTTTTTGTATCCGTACCATTCGTACCTTTCTGGCAGGCGGCGCAGACACGGAAGTCGGAGCTGTAGCCGCTTATCGCCTTTTTGCCGAGCGGCGGGCCCGGCTTCTTCGACACCGGAAGACCCGTGAAATAGTCGGTAGCCATGCCAGTGCGGCGGTTCCAGACGTGCATTCCGCCGAACGAACCGCAGAGCCACGTGCCATCCTCGCGCTGCTGCCACACGTTCAGCCCCATCACGTTCTGCGGCGGAGCGTCCATGATGCGCGTCGGACGCGGCTTACTGATGTCGCTGCCCAACGAGAAATAACCCTCGGAGGCGGACAGCAGCCAGTCGCCTACCCTACTGTCGTAGCGCACGAGGCGCAGTTTGTCGTGCCACGGATTCTTACTTTTCAGCGTTGTGAACGGCAGCGTCGGCACCTTCGTCAGGGCGAGCGCCACCATCACCGGCGGACGCAGACACCAGCCCGTAGCGCATATTAATATTGTGGCGACGATAGTCTTGCGCCCCACGAGGTTATGCCAGCGCAGCGTGTACTTCATCGTGCGCCCCTTGCTCTGCCAGCGGCGTTTCGTCTTGCGCAGACAGAAGAAGGCGAAGCCCGTAACAATAAGCACGATGAGCACCAAGGCGACAGCATCGACCAGAAGGCGCCCGGCGAAGCCAAACAGTTCGCCGCTGTGCAGCAGCCACACCGTGCGGAACGCCGTAGTGCGGTCTTTATAGTCGGGCGGCGCAGGCAGGTCGATGCGGCGAAACTGCGTGTAGGGCGACACGGCGATGTAGGCGTGCGAACGGCTCAGCACGACGAGCGTGTCGCCGTGGGCAGCGATGTCGGTAAGCAGTTCATCGGAGTCGGCTAAGGGCAGCGCTTCGGTGTGCCACTTGCCGTGCGTTCCGAAGCGGTAGAGCGCCAACTGCGACACGGCGAAGAGCTGTTTTGCCGAGCTGCCCACGCTAACCACGTTGCGTATCTGACGGTAGTCGGCACCCGTCGGCAGTCCTTCGTTGAAGTCGGCTATATGCGCAGCGGTAGAATCGGTAAGGAAGATGCCCGACGCGCCATATATTAATATGTGTGAGTCGACGGGCAGCGTGCCGCGCAGCAGTCCGCCGTTCCACTGGCTGTACTCGTAGCGCGAGGGCAGCAGCGTGCGCGACACGTTGATGTCGCTGATAAGCTGGCGGTGGTTGAGCAGGATGCCCGAGACGCAGAACATCAGCAGGAAGAAGCTGAGCACAAGTCCCAGCCATTTGTGGTGTTGTATGAGTTTTCGTTTGTTCATATTGTTCTGTTTTTATGATGTGATGTGCAGGGGGTGCAGTTAGGGGGTGCAGTTGTCTCAACTGCACCAACAATAATGTAGAATGCACAATTATATCAATTGGTGCAGCTCTTGCTCTGGCAAGCGGCAAAGCCGAGCGGAGACAACTGCACCCCCTAAGCAAGTGTTTCCGTTTTGATATGCAAAGTTAAGAAGAAAGTCTTGTTTGTGCAATCCCTATTTGTTATGATTCTTCAACTTTTCTCACCGTTCGCGTCCGCCGTCCAATCGGATTCCGTCCGCCGTCCGATCAGATTCCGTTCGCCGTCCGATCGGATTCCGTTCGCCGCCCAATCGGATTCCGTTCGCCGTCCGATCAGATTCCGTACGCCGTCCAATCGGATTCCGTACGCCGTCCGACGCACAACGACGGCTACATATCGCAAAAAGCCTGCCATATAGCCCCAAGAAAGCCGCCGCAACTGAATAATTGCCATATTTTGTTACGAAAATGTTACATACATTTGGTTGATAGAATTATTCTTCTTAAATTTGTAAATTGTGAAACCAATGCTATGAAATAATAACTTAATCAATAAAAACTCAATTATTTATGTTTGAAAATCAACCAAAAGGTCTGTGGGCATTAGCCTTGGCAAACACAGGTGAGCGCTTCGGCTATTACACCATGCTTGCTGTGTTCTTACTCTATTTGCAGGCTAACTTCGGTTTCCAAACCGGATTGGCAAGTACTATCTATTCAACCTTCCTGATGATGGTTTACTTCCTGCCCATCATCGGCGGTATCGCAGCCGACAAGTTTGGCTTTGGACGTATGGTTACCACCGGTATCTTCATCATGTTCATCGGCTACCTTGTGCTCTCGCTGCCGCTTGGCAAGGACACCGTTGCCATCGCTGCAATGGGCGCTTCGCTCATCCTTATCGCTCTCGGAACCGGTCTGTTCAAGGGCAACCTGCAGGTTATGGTAGGCCGTCTGTACGACGAGCCGAAGTATTCGCAGAACCGCGACTCGGGCTTCTCGCTCTTCTACATGGCTATCAACATCGGTGCCATGTTCGCTCCTACAGCTGCCATCAAGATTATGAAGTGGGCGCAGGATACTATGCACGTATCTGTGGAAGACTCTTACCACTTCGCGTTCGCCGTGGCTTGCGTATCGCTCATCGTTAGTATCGCCATCTACTATATCTTCAGCTTCACATACAAGCACGTGCTGGCTTCTGAGACAAAGAAGAAGGATGACAAGACTCCGGCTAAGGAGGTGAACGAGCTTTCGCCGGCAGAGACAAAGGAGCGCATCGTGTGCCTCTGCCTCGTGTTCGCCGTGGTTATCTTCTTCTGGATGGCGTTCCACCAGAACGGCAATACGCTGACACTCTTCGCTCGCGACTTCACGCAGAAGACTTCTGAGGGTCTGCAGTCGATGGCGTTCGATGTTACGAACCTCGTGGCTTGCATCTTCGTGGTGTACGGCAGCTTCGGTCTCGCTCAGAGCAAGACCGGCAAGGGCAAGGGCATCTCGTTCGGCGTAATCGTTGCAGCCATCGCCTTCCTCTTCTACAAGTACAACAACCTTGAGGGCGCTGTAGCGGTAGAGGCTCCTATCTTCCAGCAGTTCAACCCGTGCTACGTTGTAGCGCTGACACCGGTGAGCGTGGCTCTCTTCTCTTGGCTCAACAAGATCGGCAAGGAGCCGACATCGCCCGAGAAGATCGGTCTGGGTATGCTCGTTGCAGCTCTCGGCTTCGTATGGATGGCTGTAGGCTCTATGGGTCTTGAGTTGCCACTCACACAGGGCGACCCGGCTACTGAAGGCACACGCGTAAGTGCAAACCTCCTCATCTCTACATACCTCATCCTCACCTTCGCAGAGCTTCTGCTCTCGCCGATCGGCATCTCGTTCGTAACTAAGGTGGCTCCTCCGAAGTATGCAGGTCTTATGATGGGTCTCTGGTTCGGCGCTACAGCTATCGGCAACCAGCTCGTTATGGTGCCGGGCATCATGTGGGGCAAGAACTTCAACCTCGTTACTATCTGGGGTGTTCTCGCCGGCATCTGCCTCGTCTCTGCCCTCTTCATCTTCTCTATCATCAAGAAGCTGAACAAGGTTAGCTAATGGCTTAGTAGCGGAGGTCTCTGGCCTCCGCAGCAAGCTGCGAAATCTTTACTATGCACTTGGTACTGCGGAGGCCGGAGACCTCCGCTACGGATAATCAAATCGCCCACAAGCTCGATTGAGCTTGTGGGCGATTTCTGCTTATATACACCTTATATTATTATATTGCTGTTCAACAAACAATTGGTTTCCCTTACATTGCTTTGTTTGTCAACGTTTTATAGCAATATTTACTAAAGGGACTTGCCCATATACTATGCAGGCAGAAAGCCCAACAATCACATAGTATAGGGAGGGCACAGAAAAAGTTCCTAAAAAAGTTAAGGTGGCTAGATATTCGATCTTTGAAATTATGTACAACAAGCCAAAAAGTTGTATATGTGTAATAATTTAGAAAACAGCAGGCAGTGTAAACAAAACAGTGTCACTGGTAGTGTAAACTGAACTATGTCTTTTTGGGGTGACGCAATGACGAAGTCCGGAAATTCTCTTTTTTGTGTCTTTTTGTTCGTAGTATTTTGACTGTTATGAAAAACAAAACTGTTTCATTTATTTATATGCGATTTTTTTTGTAACTTTGCATCGTTCCTGAACTATGCTCAAACTCAAGGGTGGAGGCTATGGGAAAGGAATCTATATATAGGAAAGGCGTTACTTGACGCTTTGTACTTGAACATTGGGAATATAGCAGTTCCAAAACGTTTGTCAAATATCAAAGCAACACGTCCATGAATATGTAGTATCTGACATACAATTTGCAAACAGCTATTATTGGCATCTTTGCATCTCACGTCATTTATACTAATATCGGCGTAGGCTTCGGAGTTGTTAGTTTCGACAAACAGAAGATGCTGAATTCTCTGAGAGTTGGATGAGTGACAGGGAGACTCCCACGTCTTTTTATGTATAGCCATCAATAGTTTGGACTGTCCTGCTTGGGAGCCAGGGATTTAGAATTTCATAGTTATGGACAAAACTATTGTTGGACGTATCGGCAAAATAGTCATCTCTGAGACCATTCAAAAATATCAGGCTAACATTCTTGAGCAAGAATTAACTACAAAAAAGAACATTTGCAACAAGTTTGCTGCTCAAGGATATAATCCTGAAGATGTTGATTTTGACCCCCCTGTTTATTAATTAATGCCACTAACTTATGAATAATCTATTTAGGATAGTCATTCTTATGATAGGATTGTCTGTAAATTTCACTATGATATCACAAACTTATTAGTTTTTTCAAACACGGAATTATCATAACCAATTGAAGTTGAATACAAAAGCAGGCAAAGTGTATCAGGTTCAAGATAATATAGATGGATAAAAAAATTAATTAAAAAAGTTATGAAAAGGATTTTAAGTTTGTTAGCAGCTCTATGTTGTACAATAATTGTATCATCACAATCTATTCATGATCTTGAAAGCAACCCAAGTTTCAAGGGTATAACTATCGGTGCTCCAATTAGCAAGTATAGTGACATCTTGGCTTTCAGCCATACTTCACATGGAAAGAATGTTTATCGTGTTATCCAAAGTAGCTACTTGTCAATCTTCAATATCAGGATGGAAGACATGATTGTAGTAGAAAATGGAGGTAAAGTCTATGCAATTCTGCTGACAAAGACTTACCCGTCAGATAGTAGTGGTGCAACTGTATTCAATGCTAATGAATTGTTGTCTTGGTATTCGAGCCTAAGGTCTAAATATGGTAATAATAGCTTTAGTTTGGATGATATGTCAGGAACACCATCCGTTTGTGGAATGAGATGGGAAGCTACTTCTGTTGTTTTGGATATTGTCTATTTGTTCTATGGGACATTTGGTGACGAAAATCCTAAATTGCAATATTCACTATATCAAAGAGAGGATGACTATTAAACGTTCTTTTTTGCTTATAGTACTTGGTATTATTACGTCATTCTGTTTCGCCCAAAAGGTAATCCAACTCACGAAACAAAGTGGCGTTTATACTATTCCATGTTCTATTAATGGGGTTAAACGCTCGCTCGTATTCGACACAGGAGCTTCAACTGTGACCATTTCAATGCAACTTGCCGAATTATTATATAGCTCTGGGAAGTTGAAAGAAGTAGATTTTAAAGGCTTTGGAAGAAGTCAAACAGCAAGTGGTCATATCGTTAATAATATGGCTGTAGTATTAAGGGATGTTGAAATTGGAGGGTTACATTTAAAAAACGTTGATGCCGTTATCATTGAAGGACAAAACATTCCTTTACTACTTGGGCTTTCGGCAATACAAAAGCTTGGAAAAGTGACATTGTCTGGAAATAGGTTGATTATAGATACTTCCATATTAACCAATCCTCAGCTGTCAAGAATTAGGACACAAATAGAATCACATATTGACAAAGAGGAATATAGCGCAGCGATAGCTTTGTTAAAAAGAATTGAGAATCAGGATGCTATTGAGGAAATGGACTTGTTCAATTTGGCTCAGTGCTATTGTTATTCAAAAGATTACAACAAAGCCCTTATGTATTGCCAGCAATGGATAGGGACATACAAAGACACTAAGCCTTCTCACGAACCAGACATTTGCTATTATATGGGGCTGTCCTACATGGGGTTAAAAAGTCATTATGACGCAGATAACTGGTTTGCAAAAGCAATAAGACTAATAAACGTTGATGCAGTGGAAAGGACAAGTTGTGAGGATGCGAACATATTATCTTACTACTACAATCAAAAAGCTATAAACTATTTGGAAGCTAGTGCCTATGACAACTGCGTAGAAGCATTTGACATAGCAACCCAATACCGCATGAGGTATTTAGGAATTACACTAGAGGATTTATGCGCAGGAAAGGTCAAAGACGAACGCATTGGAATATGGCTTTATTTTATAAGCAAGTTGGATGCAGTTTTTCTTCATAAGGAAGAAGCAGCTGAGCAGTATGCAGTATTAGCAGCCTTGTGTGGTAACCAAGAGGCAATCGAATTCTGTGAGCATTTTAAGTTAAACTATAACCCTGTTCGTAAATAAAATTATTGCTGTCCGCTAAAACTCCAAAGAGCATAAATATGGTTCTTCCGTTAAAGGTATAAACGCTTGTTGAGTAGAGCGTATAGCTTTAACGGAAGAACCTTACATTATTACATCGCGCTGTGCCTTCCCGGCGTAGCCAGCGTAATCACTTCGCAATCTTTCATTGTTGCGCCGTCGATAGTGAGTCGAACGAGGGTGCGTTCGGTCTGCCATCCCTGCAGTCCGGCGGCTCCGGGGTTGATATGCAGCAGTCCGAGCAGCGGGTCGTTCTTTATCTTCAGTATGTGCGAGTGTCCGCTGATGAAGAGTTTCGGCGGGCGCTCCATAATCTGCCGGCGTATGCTCGGGTCGTACTTGCCCGGATAGCCGCCGATGTGCTTCATCAGCACCTCCACCTCCTCGCACTTGAAGCGCAGCACCTCGGGGTACATAAGGCGCAGGTCGCCGCCGTCGCAGTTGCCGCAGACGGCACGCAGCGGACGAAACTCTGCCAGGCGCTCCGCGAGCACCGTAGAGCAGATGTCGCCGCAATGCCATATCTCGTCGCACGGCTCGAAATACTTAAGATAGCGGTCGTCCCAGTAAGAGTGGGTGTCGCTGATTATACCTATCTTCTTCATCGTTTCATTCTCCTTCTTATGAAGTCGGCAATGAACTCCTTCGTGCCTTCGGCTCCAAGGCGCGACGCATTGACGCAGAGGTCGTAGCTGGCGCTGGCGCCCCATGTCTTGCCCGAGTAGTAGTTGTAGTAGGACGAGCGCGTGCTCTCCTTGTCCTCTATCAGCTTGCGCGCCTCCTCAGCCGAGCAGTTGCGGCGCTTGCAGACGTTGCTGATGCGGTCGTCGAGATCGGCGGTAATGAACACCGTCACCATGTTCGGATTGTCGCGCAGCACATAGTCGGCACAGCGGCCCACGAACACGCACGACGACTCGTCGGCTGCCTTGCGTATGGCGTCGCTCTGTATGCGGAACAGATTTTCCTGCGAGAGTCCGTTGTCGTAGAACGACGAGTCGGAGATGAACGGCACGTGCATGTGGAATATCTGGTCGAGGAAGCCTTTGCGCTCGTCGTTCTTCTCGAAGAACTCGGGGCTGAAGCCGCTCTCTCTGGCTGCAAGGCTGAGCACCTCGCGGTCGTAGAACTTGCAGCCGAACTCGTCGGCGAGCATCTTCGCTATCGTTCTGCCGCCGCTGCCAAGCTGGCGACCGACGCTGATTATCAGTTTATCGTTGTTCATATCTTTATGTCTTTAGTTGATGAATGTGGCTTTAGGTTAAATGGTACACTCGTCGGACTGCGCCGCCTTGAACTTCTTTATGTACTTCGTGAGCAGCACTATTGCCACAACGAACGAGATGACGTCGCTGATAGGCTGCGCGAGCCACACGCCGTCGGTCTGGTAGAAGTTGGGCAGAACGAGCAGCGCCGGCAGGAAGAACAGAAGCTGGCGCGAGAGCGAGAGCAGCATGCTTATCTTCGCCTTGCCAATGCTCTGGAAGAAACCCGTACTCGCCATCTGTGCGCCTACCAATGGGAAGGTGATCATGGTGAGGGTGATGGCGCGCTCGGAAATGCTGATGAGCGTCTGGTCGGAAGTGAACAGACGTGCGCACTCGTAGGGCATCGACTGGGCTATTATCCAGCCCAAGGTGGTGATGAGCACGGCGCCGGTCATGGTGTACTTCAGCACGCGCAGCAGACGGTCGTAGTTGCGTGCGCCGTAGTTGTAGCCCGCAATAGGGAACATGCCCTGGTTCATGCCCATGTTTATCATGATGAAGATGAACGCTATCTTGTTCGTGATGCCGAACGCTCCTACAGCGAGGTCGCCACCGTGGAAGGTGAGCGCCTTGTTGATGAAGATTATGACGATGCACGAGCAGGCGTTCATGGCGAACGGCGATATGCCTATGGCTATGATGTTCTTGATGATGTGCGACACGGGGCGGTAGATGCCGCGCTTGAAGTGGACGATGCACTGCGGATTGCTGAATATCCTAAGCTGCCAGCAGAGCACCGTGGCTTGCGCAATGATTGTGGCAAGGGCGGCTCCGCCTATACCCATGTGCAGCGGCCAGATGAATATCGGCGAGAGGATGGCGTTGAGCACCACCGTCATTATCGACGCCATCATAGCAGAGCGTGGCTTGGACGCCGCACGCAGTATGGCGTTCAGTCCGAAGAACATGTGAGAGATGGCGTTGCCGGCGAGTGTGATGACCATATACTCGCGTGCGTAGGGCAACGTGGCGTCGCTGGCGCCGAAGAAGCGCAATATAGGGTCGAGAAAGAGGAGCGATATGATGCTGAACGCAACGCCGATGATGACGTTAAGCGTGAACGCATTGCCGAACACACGCTCGGCTGTGGTGTAGTCTTTCTGTCCCAGCTTCACCGATATGCACGTAGAGGCACCTACGCCCACACCGGCTCCGAACGCCGCCGCGAGGTTCTGCAGGGGGAATGTAACGGCAAGGCCGCTGATGGCGAGTGCACCGCAGCCTTGTCCGATGAATATACTGTCTGTCATGTTGTAGAGCGACGCTGCCGTCATGGCAGCGATGGCGGGCAGAGCGTACTGCATCAGCAGCTTGCCCACGGGCTTTGTGCCCAGCTCAAGAGTAGCCTGTTTGCTGTTATCCATAAAAACCTTTTGTGATGTGAGGGGTGTTTCTGTTCGTTCACTACTCTTTTCTTACTCTCCGTAAATCTCCTTCAGCTTAGCCTCAAGCTGTTCGCCTCTGAGGTCGGCTGCGATGATCTTGCCCGTAGGGTCGACGAGGTAGCTCGCAGGGATGGCGCGTATGCCGTATACCTGACCTGCCTTGCTCTGCCAGCCCTTAAGGTCGGAGAGGTGTACCCAGTCGAGCTGCATGTCGGCGATTGCCTTCTTCCAGTTCTCGAGCTTGTTGTCGAACGAAAGGCCAACGACGTTGAAGCCCTTCGACTTGTACTTCTCGTAGGCTGCCTTCACGTGCGGCATCTCAGCACGGCACGGACCGCACCATGAAGCCCAGAAGTCGATGAGCACGTAGTTGCCCTTGCCGCAATACTCTGAGAGTTTGTGCGGTTTGCCGTTCACGTCGTTCTCGGTGAGGTCGGTGAAGGGCTTGCCGATGATGGTTGCCTTCTTGGCAAGCATGGCGAGATACTGGCGTGCGGGGGCAAGCGCCGGGTGCTTGGTGTAGGCGTACTTGTCGTTGAGTATCTCCTTCAGTTCGGGATACTCTACGTAGTACATCACGTTGCCGACGAACGCTACGGGGATGAGGTTGTCCTTGTTCTCCTTGATAATCTCGAGGCAACGGAGCGATGCGCGCTCAGAGATATCGTTCAACTTCGGACCAAGCTCGTCGGCGAGCTTCTGCAACTCGGCTTCGCTCATGCCGCTCTGCTGTGCCTTCGTAAACTGGGCGTAGAGCGCCTGAGCCTCGTTGCTGATGGCGTCTATCTCGCGGTCGTAGGCGTTGAGCTTCGTGTTCTGCTCAGAACCGGTGAGCAGCTTCTTAGCAAGGTCGGCTACGAGAGGTGTGCCGTCGTTGATGAAAGCGCAGTAGTCTTGCTTGGTGATGGTGAGTCCGAGCAGGGCGTCCTTCTCAGCGTTGCCCTTCAGCGCAAACTTGCCGTCTTTCACGGTGGCGCTGTCTATGGGCGCCGGGCGACTGCCGTTAACGTCCATTACATATACTTTACTGACACCTTCGGGGCATGTGCCCTTGATGCTGTACTCAGTACTGGGGGTTGACTGTGCGCAGGCTGTCAGGGTGATGACAGCGAATGCGAGTGTTGACAGGATTGATCTCATGTGCGTATTAATTATTATGCGTTTTTATTATTATATAATTGTTGCAAATGTACTTATTTTATGTTGTAACGACAAATATTTTACTCTGCATTTTTTCTTTCTTCGCCGATGTGTTGTCCTACGACAATACCTTTTTACTCTTTTACTTTTTTACTTTTAAAAGCTCCCTGCCACGTGTCGAGTTCTTTCATTCTGTTCACGAGGCGGTTAGTGAACTCGTGGTTCTTTATTCCCCACTTCGGCGCTATAAGCATGTCGGCTGGCGACTGGCTCACGAAGCGCTCCACGATGATGTCGCTGCGCAGACGCTCGAGGTAGGCTATGCAGGTGTCGATATACTCGTCGGGCGTGAAGAGCTTGAAAGGCTGCTGCGTGTATTCGTCGGCAAGTTGCGTGCCGCGGATAATCTGCAACTGGTGTATCTTCAGAATGTCGAGCTTCAGATCAGACACTATCGAGGCTTGGCGTATGTTCTCCTCACGGTCCTCGCCGGGCAGTCCGAGGATGATATGTCCGCCGGTGAGTATGCCGCGGTCGTGCGTCAGTTCAATGGCTCGCCGGCTGCACTCGAAGTCGTGCCCACGGTTGATGTGGCGCAGCGTGTCGTCGTTCACCGACTCTATGCCGTACTCCACGATGAGGAACGTGCGGCGGTTCAGCTCCTCCAGATAGTCGAGCAACTCATGGCTTATGCAGTCGGGACGGGTGCCAATCACCAGTCCGACGACATCCTCAACTGCCAATGCCTCCTCGTAGCGACGCTTCAGCACGTCGAGAGGTGCGTAGGTGTTGCTGTACGCCTGAAAATAGGCAAGGTATTTCATGTCGGGATACTTGCGACGGAAGAACGCCTTCCCCTCCTCCATTTGCTGCGCAATCGACTTCGACGGCTGACAATACGACGGATTGAACGTGCGATTGTCGCAGAAGATGCAACCGCCGTGCGATATCGTGCCGTCTCTGTTCGGGCAGGAGAAGCCGGCGTCCACCGAGATCTTCTGCACACGGAACGGAAAACGCTGGCGTATCCACTGTCCGTAGTCGTTGTATGGTTTGTCTTTATATTGATTTGTCATTGTGGTTTATCGAATTATTGCAAGTTTCTTGTGCTTTTAATTGGCATGGTGTAGTTTTACCCCACCAATTCTATGCAAAGTTACTCGAAATTACTTACATCACGATTATTTTTGTGTAATTGTTTTGCATTATTCACACCTTTTTTGTACTTTTACAACCATTAATTCTTTGTTTGCACCCTGACTGTTTCAGTCAGTCTTTCACATTATTAAATAAAAAACTAAACCTGTCTAAACTTCCAATCTCTGAGTTTTGACATCAAGCACTGCTTTTTATGAGAACAAAACACGATGTAAAATGGTTAGCTCATTACAATGAACTCCGTATTTATCTTGAGGAGCACCACCAGCTCCCCGACAAGAAACGTACAGAAAACTGCGCATTGCTCAACTGGTGGAAGTATAACAAAAAGCTGTTCAAGGCAGGACGGCTCACAGAAGAACGCCTAAAACTGCTGCATCAACTGAACGAACTGCGCCACAAGAAGATTCTCGAAATATAATTTTCAAGGCTTTCCGGCATCGCTTTTTAGCCTTTCAGCCATCGCTTTTTAGCTTTTCAGCATCGTTTTTTAGCTTTTCAGCATTGTTTTTTAGCCTTTTTGCATCATTTTCGAAAAATAATCGCAAAAACATTTGGAGGTTTCAACAAAAAGTCATACCTTTGCACTCGCAATTCAGAAATACTTCTATTGTTAATCTGATTGCGATGGTTAATATCGCGGAGTGGAGCAGTTGGTAGCTCGCCAGGCTCATAACCTGGAGGTCGCATGTTCGAGTCCTGCCTCCGCAACTACAAATGGTCGAAATTCCTTTATACAAAGGGACTTCGACCATTAATCGTTTATGGGCGTTGCGGAAAATCGGACGGTACTCCGGACATTCCGTTAGTTTTTTTAAATGTGTCAGCTGTGCAGCTCCTGGATGTCATCTGCTGTAGTTTTAATAAGAGCTTCCAAAGTTTCGGTGAAAGCCTGTTCGTTCTCACTTTTTAGAGTGCTCATCTCTGCAGCTACGGCGGCACGCTCTTCGTCGGTTCTTGCTAAACGGTTACGCTCAGCAAGAGACTTTATCTTTGCTTTCAATTCGTTCATTTCTAACCTTTTCGTTGATAGAATGTTGTTTATATAAGCCCTGAAAAAATATGAATTTTAGTAATTGCCCTTTAATATTTCCTTGTAAGCTTTATTAAATTCTTTCCATTTGCGAGCATTTTCTTCTTTTTTTGCTTTTAAATTTGCACGTTTTAACTCCAATTCGCGCCTCTTTGCCTCTCGCTCAATTCTACGGGCAACGCTACTACGTTTCGTTTCATCACGTATACTCTCGCCTAAAAAACGAATGGCTACGCAAACAAAGAACAAGGCTCCAAATATTGTAAATTCGATAAGCATAATCTAATTATTTAATTGGTTATACCGCAAATATACGCAAAATATTCGAAACCGCAAGTCTGGAGCCAAAATATTTTGGTATATGTGGCGGATCATCATCGGCGATGTTTCAGCGACAACAATAGTGACTGAACTACGCAGGCTAACAAGCCTAACAGCGTACCGCACGAGACACTTAATTTTGAGGGAAATCTATCTTATAACGATAATAACGAATAAGTAGTCGTGCATTGGCAAAACCAATCACAACTATACAAATGGATTATAGCACGAAAAGGGTTAAAGAACAATATAAAAGTCAAGTTTATGACGTAAAAAACAAGACTTTTGTTAACTTTGCATTCGTAAAAGGGAGAACACTGGTAATCAGTAACATTACAATTTTACCTCATTAAAACATATCAGAATAATAGTTAAGTAACTGTTCAAAATTAATTTTATAAATATGAATAATTCACGAATAAGTTCG
>OMAS01000059.1_pt1 | contig 65594 bp, 65 predicted proteins | sample 1674031 | NCBI WGS metagenome assembly OMAS01 (sample SAMEA103958138, study PRJEB25191) | human gut metagenome | biome: human-associated habitat [ENVO:00009003]; feature: intestine environment [ENVO:2100002]; material: feces | place: Germany | collected 2013/2015 | reverse complement strand
AATGAGCAGCAGTGGGTAGCAGATGGCATTTCCTCCACAGAAATGGGTACTGCAGATTTTTATCCTTTGTATAATGGCTACGATAATGCAGATGAGATTGAAGTATCCACTGAGACTCTGGAAAAATATCTTGCAGGAGAGATTACAATGGATGATGTCGATTTCTCAAAGCATAAATTGTTAAAGAGTGATATGGAAGCAGTTTTTGAACTGAAAAAAGAACCTTATGATGATTTCAGCCTGGATAAATGGAATCTGGACAGTGACCTCGCAAAAAGTAATCTCCCGAGACTTGTATCACTTCTGGTTGGAGGAGCTTCCTATGTAAATGATAAATATATACCGGTTTACAATGCATATAGTGGTCAGACAGAAACCATGGAGACCAAATGGGCAAACCTGAAAAAAATGGAAGAAGAAACATTTGCAAAGATTATTATGGGAAAAGCAGATATCAGCGAATTCGATACTTTCGTTAAAAACTGGAAGAATCAGGGTGGTGATCAGATTCTCAAAGAAATCAACGATGAATTAAGTAAGTAAAAGAGACGGCGGCTGATGGTGTTCATTAGCCGCTGTTCCTTAATTGGAGGTATAAAATGCGTGAAAACAAAGTAATCTACGGACTGATAGGATATGGTGGAATGGGCAGATGGCATACAGAAATCCTGTCAAATGTACCGGAAATTGAAATTGGTGGTATCTATGATATCAAGGAAGAAAAGAGAATAGAAGCAAAAGAAAAAGGTTTTTCTGTGTATGGTTCGGAAGAGGAAATGTTATCAGACCCGGATATTGATGTTGTGCTGATTGCCACTCCAAATGACTGCCATAAGCCGATTGCAATCCGTGCTATGCATGCGGGGAAAAACGTGATATCAGAGAAACCGGTGACTCTGTCATCTTCTGATCTTCAGGAGATGGAAAATGTTGCCAAAGAAACCGGAAAGTTCCTGACAGTACACCAGAACAGGCGCTGGGATGATGATTTCCTGATCATACGAAAGCTTGTAGAGGAGCAGAAGCTGGGGCATGTCTTCCGGATAGAAAGCCGTGTGCATGGTTCAAGGGGTATTCCGGGTGACTGGAGAAAAGAAAAAATACATGGTGGCGGAATGGTTCTTGACTGGGGTGTACATTTGCTGGATCAGATTCTGTATCTTTACGGAGATAGAAAAATTGAAACTGTATATGCATCACTTACCCATATTACCAATCAGGAAGTGGATGATGGGTTCACCACAATCCTGACATTTGAAGGCGGAACGGAAGTCTTAGTTGAAGTAGGTACCAATAATTATATTTCCCTGCCAAGATGGTATGTACTGGGTGAAGATGGTACTGCGGTAATCAGGGACTGGCAGTTAAATGGTGAGATCATACGGAAAACAGGCATAACCGAAGAGAAAGTAGTGCCGGTAAAGACAGCAGCAGGTCTGACCAAAACCATGGCTCCGAGACGGGAAGATACAATCGTGAAAGAAGAGCTGCCACATGTGTCCGGAGATATTGCGGATTTCCATAGGAATGTAGCAGCAGTTATAAGAGATGGGGCAGAGCCGGAGATTAAGCTCTTCCAGGTGATGCGCGTAATGAAACTAATGGAAGCTATTTTCCAATCAGCAGAAACAAACCAGGTGATTGATTATAGACAGTATGAATCATAAGTATTTATGAAGGAACAGGAGAAAATAAGTATGAAACAGATAAAAATAGGAACATGCGTTCCTGGAACTAAGGCAGAAGAATGGTTAAAGGGATTTATTGGAAAAGGATTTGAGACATTTTCTCTTAATTTCCATATGTCACTGGAAGGGACTGACCTTGATAAGCTGGCATTGAGCACGGAAAAACTGTTGGCAGGTACGGATTCCGAAATCACGACAGTTGGATACTATTGCAATCCTATCCAGTATGCAGAGCATAGGAAAACTCTGGAAAATGTAATCTGCACTGCCGGAAAATTCGGAGCTACACATGTGAGTACTTTTGCAGGAGCGTGGGAAGGAAAGCCGGTAGAATCCGCATATGAAGAGTTTGGCAAGGTATTCCGGGAACTGGCTGATCTTGCAGAAGAAAAGGGAGTGAAGCTGGGAATTGAGAATTGCCTTATGGATGGAACATGGGAACATGCGACATGTAATATCGGTTTTAACCCTAAAGCGTGGGAAGTGATGTTTGAGGAAGTAAAGAATGATAACTTCGGACTGGAATGGGAGCCGACACATCAGATGGTACAGCTTATCGATCCGGTAACAGAGCTGAGAAAATGGTGCAAAAAAATAGTACATATACATGGAAAAGATGCAACAATAGACTGGGATGCTGTAAGACATAGTGGCATATCAGGCGCAGTCCCATTTGTATGGCATCGTATGCCGGGCTTTGGTGACACGAACTGGAGAGATATCATTTCTATTTTAAGAAGTAACGGATATGAGGACGATATCTGCATTGAGGGATACCATGATCCTGTATATTCCGGAGAACTGGAGATGACCGGACAGCTTCATGCACTGAATTATCTGAAATGGTGCAGGGGTGGAGATTTTACACCAACTCCATGGGAAAAATAGGGAAAACAGATACAGGAGGATTTTCTATGAAACTTGGGTTTATTACATCAATCCTTGACGGATGGACTTATGAACAAATGATGGATTTTGCTTCAGAGCAGGGATTTGAATGTGTGGAAGTGGCATGCTGGCCAGAAGAAAAAGCAGAAAGAAGATATGCGGGTGTAAGCCATATAGATGCAGAACGGGTAAACCAGGATGATGAATATGCAGCCCATATTATGGCATATGCAGAAAAAGTGGGAGTAGAAATCTCTGCACTGGCATATTATCCTAACGTAATGACGGCAGATAAAGAGAAAAGAAATGCTGCTATTGAACATCTGAAGAATGTCATACGTGCAAGTAAAAAGTTAGGTGTTGGCATGGTCACAACATTTATCGGAAGGGATCAGACCAAAAATGTACGGGAAAATCTTGAACTTGTAAAAGAAATATGGCCACCAATCATAAAACTGGCAGAGGTATGTGACGTAAAAATAGCAATTGAAAACTGCCCGATGCTTTTTGGTGAGGAACAGTGGCCCGGAGGACAGAATCTGATGACAACTCCGCCAATCTGGAGAGAGGTCTTCAAGATCCTGGACAGTGATAATCTTGGCATTAATTACGATCCATCCCACTTTATCTGGCAGATGATCGACTATATCCGCCCGCTTTATGAATTTAAGGATAAAATATTCCATGTTCATTACAAGGATATCAAGATATACAGGGATAAATTAGAGTCCTGTGGCATCATGGCTTATCCGCTGGAATATATGTCACCTAAGATTCCGGGACTTGGCGATGTGGACTGGGGAAAATACGTGTCAGCACTTACTGATATAGGATATGATGGTTGTACATGTATCGAAATAGAAGATAAAGCATTTGAGGATTCCAAGGAAAAGGTGGAGAAGTCTTTAATTCTCAGTAAAAGATATCTGGAGAAATATGTTATATAACACAGAAAAGTGCAAATAAGGAGGAAATACCATGAGAAAATTAAGAGCAGGAATCGTAGGCTGTGGAGGGATTGCTAACGGAAAACATCTCCCGGCTATGCAGAAAAGTGGTCTCTATGAGGTGGTGGCTTTTTGTGACATCATCATAGAGCGTGCGCAGGAGACAAAAGAAAAATTTGGCACAGAAGATGCAAAAGTATTTGAAGATTACCGTGAACTTCTAAAAGAAGATCTGGATGTTGTATATGTAACTACCCCAAACCGTTCCCATGCAGAAATCTCTATAGCAGCAATGGAGGCAGGAAGAGATGTCATGTGTGAGAAGCCAATGGCAAAAAATTATGCAGAAGCACAGAAGATGGTCGAAACTGCTGAAAGAACACACAGAGTTCTCAACATAGCATATCAGAACCGTTATCGTACAGATTCATTGTATCTGAAGGAAATGTGCAAAAGTGATGAATTGGGAGAAATCTATTTTGCCAAAGCACATGCACTCAGAAGAAGAGCTGTTCCGACCTGGGGTGTGTTCCTGAATGAAGAAGAACAGGGCGGCGGTCCCCTGATTGATATTGGTACACATGCACTGGATCTGACATTATGGATGATGGATAATTATGAAGTGCAGTCTGTTACGGGAGCTTCCTTCCACAAGCTGTCTGATCAGACAGACCAGGGAAATGCATTTGGTAACTGGGATCCGGATAAGTTCTGTGTAGAAGATTCTGCTTTTGGCTTTATCCGTATGAAAAATGGGGCAGTGATCGAACTGGAATCAGCCTGGGCACTGAACACACTGGAGGTTGATGAGGCAAAAACAAGCCTGTGTGGTACCAAAGCCGGAGCTGATATGAAAGATGGCCTTAGGATCAATTACATCCACCATAATGCACAGGTAGTAGAGAAACCGGAATTATCAAGCGGTGGAGTAGCATTTTTCTCAGGAAAAGAAAAGTCAGCAGCAGACTATGAACAGGAATTGTTTTACCACATCGTTGTTGATGGGGCAGAACAGGTTGTGAAGCCTGCACAGGCTGCAGTTGTCACACGTATTCTGGAAGCGGTGTACCGTTCAGCAGAGAGTGGAGAAACCATTTATTTTGATTGAGGGAAAAGAAGATTATGGAACAAAGAAAATTAAAAAAGTTGTTGTCTGAGATGTCATTGCGTGAAAAGATTGGGCAGATGATACAGCTGACTGGAATTTACTTTGATGATGATGCGGTACTTACCGGGGAGGTGGGGGAAGACCAGCCACCTCAGTGGGTGACTCAGTATGCTGGTTCTGTACTAGGTATGATCGGGGCAGAAAAGCTCAGGGGAATTCAGAAAAAATATGTGGAAGCGCATCCGCATCATATTCCATTGCTGTTTATGGCAGATGTCATACATGGGTGCAGGACCATAGCTCCGATTCCTTTGGGACAGGCTTGTTCGTTTCATCCGGAACTGGTTAGAAAGATGGCGGGACATGCCGCAGCAGAGTCTGCTTCTGAGGGGATCAGGGCTACGTTTTCTCCAATGATTGATGTATCCAGAGACCCGAGGTGGGGGCGGATAATGGAGTCTTTCGGAGAGGATCCTTTTCTGAACGGAGTTATGGGAACCGCAATGCTTAGAGGATATCAGGGCGAAGAAGGAAAAGACCCGGCAGGGAACAAAAAAATACCGGAGTCCGGTATCGCAGGCTGTTTAAAGCATTTTGCAGGTTATGGTGCAGTGAGTGCGGGAAGAGAATACAATGATGTGGAAATATCACAGAGAACCTTCCGGGAACAGTATCTCAAACCATTCCGTATGGCAATGCATGCAGATCCGGCAATGGTGATGACAGCGTTTAATGCAGTTGACCGCAGACCGGTCAGTGGAAACAAGGAACTGCTTGAAGGCACTCTCAGGGAAGAAATGGGTTTCAGTGGCACTGTGATTTCAGATTGGGGATCCATAGGGCAGTTGGAGGAACAGAATGTAGTGTCAAGCCAGAAAGAGGCCGCAGAGGCCGCAGTCCGTGCGGGAGTTGACATTGACATGATGAGTCCGGCATATATGTTCCATCTGGAAGAACTGGTTAAAGAAGGGAGTATTCCAACTTCGTTGATAGACAAAAGTGCATGGAATGTGCTGGTGATGAAGAATCGGCTTGGCTTGTTTGAAAATCCATTTGCAGGAATGCAGGGAGAAGAACCGTTGTCTGCTGAGGCAAAGAAAACCGCGCTTGCGCTGGCATGTGAGAGTTCGGTTCTTCTGAAAAATGATGATATGCTTCCTCTGAAACCGGAGAGGAAGGTATTTTGGGGCGGACCTTATGTGGAGTCAAGGGAATTGCTGAGCAGATGGGCAATTTTCGGCCGTTATGATGATGTGGAAACGATCAGAGAAGTCCTGAAAGCCCGGAAGATGCCGGTTCGTTTTCTGCCAGAATGTGAGATTCTGACAGAAGAGGAAAGGAGGCTGTGGCAGGCTGAAAACTGTAGAATTCAGGACAGCGGAGAACAGGATAAAGAGATACCTGAAATATGCGTGAATAGTGGAAAACAATATGCCACACTGGATGAAATTGAACCGGAGGATACCGTGGTACTTGTACTTGGAGAACATGAGGCACAGTCAGGTGAAGCCGCGAGCAGGGCATTTCTTGATCTGCCGGAAGGGCAGCAGAAGTTTTTTGATGCAGTAGCTGACCGTACCTCCCATATTGTGACGGTCATTCTATCTGGCAGGCCGTTGGATATACGGAAAATAGCGGAGAAATCCCAGGCTGTCCTTTTTGTCTGGAGACCGGGAACAATGGGAGCTGAGGCTGTTGTTCGCTTGGTGTATGGAGAAGAGACCCCATCAGGGAAACTGTCTGTGAGCATACCATGGTGTGTGGGACAGGTGCCTGTCAGTTACTGGGATGTAAAGACCGGACACCGGATGGTAGAAACGAATCCGGAGAATCGCTTTACGAGCCGGTATATGGATATTCCGAATGAACCGCTTTATCCATTTGGATTCGGTCTCTCTTACACAGAGTTCACCATTACGCCCCCCATATTTGAGAAACAGGAAAGAGAGGATAAGATTGACATATCCTGCAAGGTGAAGAATGTGGGAGAAGTGCCTGGGGCAGAAGTCGTGCAGTGTTATGTGGAGACACTTTGTGCTCCTGTTGTGCGACCGGATAGAGAACTTATCCGGTTTCGGAAAATTTTTCTGTTGCCGGGTGAAGAGCAGGAAGTAAAATTTACGGTTAATCGGAAGGAACTAGCTTTTTATGGAGAGAATATGGAACTCATAGATGGAGATGTCCAGTTTCGTTTTATTGTTGGAAACAGTAGTAGGTCAGAAGCGGGGAGTATCCTTTATGCCTTTTGAGTTGACATTTGATGAATGATTCTCCGGGCATTTTGAGAATCTCAAATGTCAGGAAGAACATAATTTAAAGCAGGGGACATTGTGATGGAAAGAATCACAATGTCCCCTAAAATTTTTTCGGGATATACAAATCCCTACCCCAAAAATATGAAGAAAGTATTATGGACAGAAAACATCAATGGACAGGAATCATTTGTAAAATCATGGATAGAATATCGGAAGAAATATAAGTGCAAAGACAGAATGTTTGTGGTATGCTAAAGACAGGAATCTGGTCGTAACGGTTTGTTGGTAAAATGGTGGATGGTTACGAATGACATTACGGAGGTGTCAGGCATGGGAAGTTATCTGAATCCGGGCTGCAAAGGCTTTGAGGAGAGCTTAAATTCCGCAATTTATGTAGATAAAACTGGGTTAATCGAAAAAGTTAATGCGGTTGTTGACACACGGCAGAAATATATTTGTGTCAGCCGTCCGCGGCGATTTGGAAAATCTATGGCGACGGATATGCTGGCAGCATATTACGATCAGAGCGTCGATACGGCGCGGTTGTTTGATACTCTGCAGATTGCAAAGGCAGAGACTTATCAGAAATACCGGAATCAATATGATGTGCTGAAAGTGAATATGCAGGAATTTTTAAGCATGACGCACAGTATGGATGAAATGCTTGCGTTTTTTCAAAAACGCATGATTGCAGATCTGAAAAGAGGATATCCTGATTATGTCATGGATGGAGAAGACAGTCTGGTGTTTGCGATGAAAGACGTATATGCACATACGAAGTGCCCGTTTATCATACTGATCGACGAATGGGACTGTCTGTTCCGCGAGTACAAGCAGGATAAAGAGGCGCAAAAAAAATATCTGGATTTCCTGCGGGTATGGATGAAAGATCAGGAATATGTGGCACTTGCCTACATGACCGGAATTTTACCGATAAAAAAATACGGTTCGCATTCGGCACTCAACATGTTTACGGAATATTCCATGACCAATCCACGCGAGATGGCGGAGTTTTTCGGTTTTACCGAAGAGGAAGTGCACGCATTGTGCGCAACATACAAGCGCAATTTTGAAGAAGCGCAGGCGTGGTATGATGGCTATGAACTTGTCGCAATGGACGGAGAAAACCCCAAAATCTATTCCATGTACAGCCCGAAATCAGTGGTCGATGCAATGTTAAGCGGTCTGTATGATAATTACTGGAATCAGACCGAAACATATGAGGCATTAAAAATTTATATCCAGATGAATTTTGACGGGTTAAAAGATGCCATTGTGCGGATGCTTGCCGGGGATCGTGTGGAAATCAATACAGGGACATTTTCCAACGATATGACAACGTTCCAGAACCGGGATGATGTTCTGACACTCCTGGTTCATCTGGGTTATCTGAGTTATCACTGGATGGACAAAACGGTGTCGATTCCAAACAAAGAAGTGTCACAGGAATATGTAAATGCAATCAGTACCATGGACTGGCATGAGGTGATTGATTCTGTCGAAGCGTCGAAAAATCTGCTGGAAGCGTTATGGATGCAGGACGAAGAGGCAGTGGCAGCAGGCATTGATAAAGCGCATCGTGAGATTTCCATTTTGCAGTACAACAATGAAAATTCGCTGGCATGTACGATCAATCTGGTGTTTTATTTTGCACGGGAATACTACACGATCATAAGGGAATTTCCGACCGGAAAAGGGTTCGCGGATCTGTGTTTTATTCCAAGAAAAATGCATGCAGACAAACCGGCGGTTGTGATTGAACTGAAATGGGAAAAATCCGCACAGGGAGCCATTGCGCAGATCAAAGACCGGCACTATACAGATGCCTTAAAGGAGTATCGGGGAAATCTGCTCCTTGCCGGAATCAACTACAACAGAGAGACAAAAACACATACGTGTGTGATTGAGCAATTAACAAAAGAAGACTGACAGGAGGAAACCAAAATGAGCAACGTATTAGAAGAAATGAAAACCAGAAGAAGTATCCGTAAATTCAAACCGGATGCCATCCCACAGGAAATTTTAGACCAGATCATTGAAGCGGGAACCTATGCGGCAAACGGCAGAGGTGCACAGAATGTCATCATCATTCAGGTGACGGACAAAGAGAAGCGCGATGAAATCGCAAAGAAAAATGCAGAAATCATGGGAAGTGAGGGTGATCCGTTTTACGGCGCACCGGCAATGCTTATCGTTTTAGGAAAAAAAGACTGGCCGACACATGTTTATGATGGCAGTCTTGTGATGGGAAACCTCATGCTTGCAGCCCATGATCTGGGCATCGGCAGCTGCTGGATTCACCGCGCGAAAGAGGAATTTGAAAGCAGCTGGGGCAGGGAACTGCTTGCATCCCTTGGAATTGAGGATGAATATGAGGGAATCGGACACTGTGCGCTCGGCTATGTGGACGGGGATTATCCGGATGTTATTCCAAGAAAAGAAAACCGCGTATTCTATATCAGATAGGGAGGAACTGTCATGAGAGAAGAGTATCGCGTTTATTATGAAAATTATGAAGAACTGGCCCAAGAAGAACCTGGTGCAGAGATTCCTTTGCAAAAGGATATTGTGTGGGAAAATAAAAATTCCCAGAGTGAACGATGGAAAGCATTGTCGGTTTTTGCCTGTCCACAGGGGCTGGTACTGGAACTGGCAAAGCAGGTGGCGCCAAAACAGTACCTTGCGTTTTATGAGAAATGGAAAGAGGCGGACGAAGACCGGCTTACGGACCGGCAGCTGTCACAGATTGAGGTAGAATCCCCACTTGGTGAATGCCCGGCAGTGTTGCTTACCTGTAATGGGGAGGAACTGCAAAGCGACGGAACCATGGGGATGGGCTGGTATCCGTCAGACATTCTGGAAAAGCTGGAATGGGAACAGGATCCGGAGGCAGAAGCCTGCAGGCAGCATTATGGTTTAGATCCTGCATACCTCTGGTGGATCGGGCGTTTTCATTTTATGTGGAAGCAGCCGGTAACTGCCAGTAAGATACAAACCCTTGTGCTGACATTGCAGGCAGAAGAAAAAAGAATCTATGGAGAAGAAAGTTTTATTCTTCGCATAGGCGATCAGATCCGTTTTTCACATCCGGTCACAGGGCAGACCTACCGGCTGGATGTGCTGGAAATAGCAGAGGAAGAAATACCGGCAGAACGGATGCCGGACAATGATATCTGTTACCCACGTTTTGCGCAGAGCATGCGCTACAAACTGACACCCGATGATCCGGCCGTTTCTCTCGAGGACGATTCCCCGGCAGAAAGAATTTATAAAAAGAATCCGGACGGTTCCCAAAGCGAAGTGAGTGGGGCGACTTCATTTTTTCTTATGGGAAAATTGAAACCAGAGAAGCAGAACCGTCTGACAACCGGAAATCTGCATTATGCCCCGGTTACGGAGACCGCGTGGATTCCGGTATTTAAGGTGAAACGAAAGGAAGACATTACGGTCGAAGCGATGCCCGGACACAAAAATTAAGGTAGAAGGACAAACGCCGGATTGCGATAACGAAAAAAGGAGGAAAAAATATGCCTTGTACAACGATATTAGTAGGAAAAAATGCAACCTATGATGGTTCAACCATGATTGCGAGAAATGATGATGCGGGTGGAAATGATCACTTTACGCCAAAGAAAATGATTGTGGTGCAGCCAAAGGAGCAGCCGCGTGTATACAAAGCGGTACTTTCTTCCGTGGAAATTCCGCTTCCGGAAAATCCACTTCGCTATACGGCTATGCCAAATGCGGTGGAAGGAAAGGGAGTCTGGGGCGCGTGTGGAGTCAATGAGGCGCGGACCGGAATGACGGCAACCGAGACGATCACATCCAATCCACGTGTACTCGGTGCAGATCCACTGGTGGAAAACGGGATTGGAGAGGAAGATATTGTATCGTTAGTACTTCCTTATATCCACAATGCAAGAGAGGGTGTTCAGCGATTGGGAGAACTTCTGGAAACATATGGCACTTATGAAATGAATGGAATTGCCTTTTCCGATCAGAATGAAATCTGGTGGATGGAGACCATTGGTGGACATCACTGGATTGCACGCCGTGTGCCGGATGATGCGTATGTGGTTATGCCAAATCAGCTTGGAATTGATGCATTTGATTTGGATGATGCATTTACCATCCAGGAAAATCATATGTGTTCTGTAGATATGCGGGAGTTTATTGCGAATAATCACCTGAATCTTTCCATGGATGGCAGTCTGAATCCGCGGGAAGCTTTTGGCAGCCATGACGATGCAGATCATGTGTACAATACACCGCGTGCGTGGTATATGCTGCGTTGTCTGAATCCACACACATACAACTGGGATGGACCGGATGCGGATTTTACACCGGAGTCCGATGATCTGCCATGGACGCTGGTACCGGAGCGGAAGCTTACTGTGGAAGATGTGAAATATGTGCTTTCTTCGCATTATCAGGGGACGCCATACGATCCATATGGAGCGCATGGAGATCCGGGGCTGCGCGGCATGTATCGTTCTATCGGTATCAACCGCAATGATTTTGTTGGTCTCGTGCATATCCGCCCGGAGCATGGAGAGGATGCCAATGTGTTGGAGTGGGTTGCATATGGCTCCAATGCTTTTAATGCCATGGTGCCGTTTTATGCGCAGGTGGAGGAAACTCCGGAATATGTGGCCAATACGACAGCAGAAGTTTCTACAGATAATTTTTACTGGGTAAGCCGGATGATTGGTGCGATGGCAGATGCGTCCTATAAGAAATCGGTGTTCCATGTCGAGCGGTATCAGGAGAAAGTGCTGTCCAAGGGTCATGAGATTATCAATCATTATGATAAACTGCTGGAAAAAGAAACCGACGCAGGAAAGCGTATGGCGCTTAAGACAGAAGCAAACAATGCGGTGGCAGATATGGTAAAAAAAGAAGCTGCCGATACACTCGATAAAGTTCTGTTTGAATTGTGCGGACAGATGAAGAATGCATTTGCCAGATCCGACGCATAAATCCTCTGTTCAATTCTAATTAGAAATGTTAGAATAAAATTAACTTTAAATGACAAACTACGAATAGAATATATTCGAAAAGGTAAAAAATGAGTGAACAGTTGGATAAAAATACAAATCAAACCGATGAAAGACTGACAAAAGAAAGTCTGCAGTTACAGAAAGCTCTATGGATTCGTGAGGAAGTAAACAAAAAACGCGCACAGGAAGACCAGTTGCTTGATCAGATTTTCCGCGAACAACAGTTGCTTCAGGAAATGGATGACGATATGGACGCCAATATGGAACACGTCAGGGAAGGGCGCAAGTATCGTGAGGATATCCGGGAGCGTGTTGAGGACAGGGTCTATGAGATACATGATCTGAGTGCAGATAAGCGGGAAGGCATGCGGGAATATAAGCAGGCATACCGCAGAGGTTATGCACTTGCGATGTTTTTCCTATCGCTCGCATTGTGCGTGTTTGCAGGTTATCTTCACGGAATTACATCACAGATCTGTCTGGTGCTGCTGATGTTTACAGGTACACAGGCGGCACTTTTAGTTCATGAAAAAGAATGTTTTGCATTCTGGAGAGTTCTTTGCACATTTCTGGGAAGCATTATTTTTCCGGGAATGCTGGTGCTTTTTATCGGATATGAATTGCATTTTGATTACTATAAATTTGCACTTCCTTATAGCCTGGCGGGAGCGTTTGTGGTGCTGGCAATCACGACAGCAGCATATTTTCTGTATGATCCATACCGTGTGGCAAGGCGTCGGATCAGCGATGCAAAAAGCATGATAAGGACGGTGGAAAAATCAGCAAGAAAACAGGTAAAGAAAAATCAGAAAATACTGGAAAAGCAGGATGTTAAGCAGCAGCGTCTTTTGAAAAGGCAAGAGAAAAAAATACAGAGTTGGTTTGAGAAACTTCGGCAGAAAATAAAGAAATCAAAGCAGGCAGAAAATCCACAACCGGAAGTGCAGAGCGATGCTAATGTAGAAAGCAAAAGTACAGAACCGGCAAAGGACGTAACTGATAATGAAGCAGAGGCGGATAACTCTGAGGAAGCGAAGTCAGAAACTGCAGCAGATGAAGAAATAAACAATTCACAAGAGACAGAATTATAAAAATTGTAATTTACATAATACGGAAAAGGTCGTTCCACAGTGGGAACGGCCTTTTCGCGTACAGGAAACGATTATTTATTTTCTTCTATGATCTCTGCGGTATCTAAGATCAGCTGGGATGCTTTCATACGAAGCAGATCGGACTTCAGCTGAACGGCTGGAAGAACCTGCTTTACCACATCGATCGGCTGCTGATACTTCTGTGAAATGAGTTCGTACTGTTCGTTCATTTCATCCTCAGAAACTGTGATATGCTCGGCTTTGATAATTTCATCCAGAATCACTTCAAGCTTTGCCTGTTTGGAAGCGTAAGGCTTTACTTCTTCGCGGAAAGCTTCGGTTGTTTTGCCCATCATCTGCAGGTACTGTGTGAGCGGGATTCCCTGCTGTGCAAGCTGGGCTTCCATCTGCTGAAGCTGTGCGTCGATGGCAGCCTCTACTGCTTCTGGAGGAAGCAGACAGGAGGAAGAAGAAAGAATCTGATCGTAAAGCTGCTCTCTGGAAGCTTCGTCTTTCTTTGCCTGTACTTCATAATCTAAATATTCGCTGATGTGTTTCTTTAAATCATCCACGGTCTTTACTTCCGGAATAGCAAGGGATACAACGAATTCATCATTGAGTTCGGATGCTTTCTCGGAGTAGATCTCGTGTAATTTTACTTTAAATACAACTTCTTTTCCTGCCAGATCCGGTGCATGATACTGCTCCGGGAAGGAAAGGTTGATGTCGCGGTCTTCGCCAATCTCCATACCAACAATCTGCTCCTCAAATCCGGGAATGAAAGCGCCGGAACCGATGCCCAGAGGGTATTTTTCAGCTTTTCCACCATCAAAAGGAACACCGTCTTTAAATCCTTCGTAATCGATGACTGCGGTATCGCCCATGGCAACCGGGCCTTCTTTGTTCACGCGTGTCGGGTTGCCGGCTAAAAGGGTACCGATCTGCGCATTTACGTCATCCTCTGTGTAGGTAATGACCGGAATGGTAGCTTTCAGTCCCTTGTACTGTCCTAATAAAATGTCCATGATTTATCCTCATTTCTTGTAATTTGTATGCTTTGATTCATTCGCAACATGGGTGTAGTATACATGAAAAAGCAGTAGGCCGCAAGTTTTTGGCTTTTTTTTGACACATGTGGAATATGTTTTGCACGAACTTTGTAAATATGTTATAATCAACATAGTTATATACGTCAGATTTTGATTTTTTTGAGGGAAAAATGAGCAAAGATAAAATTGTCTGGTCAGAAATATTTAAGAAAAATACATATTATGAGCAGAAAGATAAAATGCAGAATATATTTTCCATTCGTTGCATTATCATTGTTTTTCTGTTGTACTCGTTTACGTTTTTTTTGAATCTTATCGATGTATTTATTGTGGATACACAGATTTTTGTTATCAGCTATGTAGAGATGATCGTGGCGCTTTTGATTTATCTGGCATTGCTTACATCGATTGGATTGGAAAAGCCGGTTACAAAGTATCTGAACATTACGGTCATTGCTGTTATGGTCACGATTGCGGGAAGTGCACTCACTTATCATACGGTGATAATTGTTGTGATTCCGATTATTTTTTCAAGTATGTACGCAGATAAGAAGCTTGCCAACTATGCGTTTGTAATTACGATTCTGAGTATTATCATTACTACTTATGCAGGGTATTATAATGGTGTGTGTGATGCAAACATGGCACTGCTGACAACGAATAAATTGTCGGATATTTCTAAGGATGGCGTATTCCTGATGAATGAAGTAAATAAAAATCCACTTGCCACGCTGGGACTGTATTATGTAGTTCCAAGGTCACTTCTGGCTACCTGCTTTTACGCGGTATGTAAGAATGTTTATCATATCGTGGAAAAGATGATGGAGAATGCGATCCGTGTAAAAACACTTGCTGCCATGGATGATATGACCGGTATGTACAATCGGAATAAGCTTTTGGAAGTTGTGAACAGTGATACATATAAAGATATGCAGGTCGCAATTATTTACTGGGACATTAACCGTCTCAAATATGTGAATGATACATTCGGTCATCTGTCGGGGGATTTCCTGATCGTGAAGATTGCGGAGTCGATCAGGCAGGTGTGTGGTGAGCAGGCAGAAACATTCCGCTACGGTGGCGATGAATTTATTATGATTATAAAGAATGGCACTGCAGATCTTGCTGAAGAAATTATTGCTAAGTGGAAAAAAGTGGTCACAGAAATTGATGATACAAGTAAGTTCCCGATTTCTGCATCGGTCGGATATGCGGTAGGACAAGGCGAAGATATACGGACCATTATTGGCAAAGCAGATAAGAAAATGTATGCCAATAAAGATCAGCGTAGAGAATAAATTTAAGATTTCTTTTTCGGAATATGAATCTCCGGGATAGCAACCGTGTCATAGGTGACAGATGGCTGCTCTTCTTCCGGGGATTCTTTTTTTTCGGTTTCCGGTTTGTGTGTATGAATTTCCGGTACAGCTAAATTATCAATTTCCAAATCATACGTATGTTTTTCCCTGGCTTTTTTTTCTTTCTTTTCTTTAAAAAAATTGAACATAATCTAATCTCCCTAAAAAATTACAACAAGTTTATAAAGAATGTAATAGCAAGGCTGTTTAAGAAATCTGCGAACAGACTTCCAATCAGTGGAATCAGAAGGTAGGCTTTCACGGAAGGTGCATAGCGCTCACACAGAACCTGCATGTTTGCCATGGCATTCGGGGTTGCACCCATTCCGAATCCACAGGTGCCGGCTGCAAGTACAGCAGCATCATAATCGCTTCCCATCACGCGGAAAATGATAAAGTATGTGAAGATGAAAATCAGCAGAACCTGGGCACCGAGCAGTATAACAAGCGGAAGTGCCAGAGAGGCAAGCTGCCACAGTTTCAGTGTAATCATAGCGATTCCAAGGAAAAGCGAAAGGCAGATACCACCCAGATCGTTAATCTCGCCCATATGAATGACAAATTTTCCGGAGTATTCACCGATATTTCGGATGAGAGCGGCAGCAATCATGGCACCGATGTAAATCGGGAAAGTCATGCCGGTCTTGGTGAGGAGCCAGGAAAAAATGGTTCCGAGACCGACCGCAATGATGAGCTGGAATACTGCAGCTGCATACATGTTGGTATGACGCTCGTGTTTTATTTCTTCTTCAACCAAAAGGCTGTCATCATCTGTGACAGCAGTCTCAAGAAGGTTTTTCTTCTCAATCAGTCTGCGTCCAATCGGACCACCAATCAGGCTTCCGGCGATAAGTCCGAATGTCGCTGCGGCGGTACAGATTGTTGTAGCACCCTGTACGTTGAAGTCTTCGAGAACCGGTCCGAATGCTCCGGCAGTACCGTGACCACCGACCATAGGGATGGAACCGGTACACATACCAATCAATGGATCAAGTCCGAGAACAGATGACATTCCGATTGCCAGGAAGTTCTGTGACAGGATCAGTACAACGACAAGGATAAGGAAAATAAATAAGGATTTTCCACCACTTTTTAATACTTTCAGATTTGCCTGAAATCCGACAGAGGTAAAGAAAAATACCATACAGACTTCCCGCAGCGTGTCATCAAAGGAAAATTCCGCTACGCCGGTAGAAAAGCAGACACAGGTAAAAATCGCAAAAAGCAGACCGCCCACGACTGGTGCAGGTACGCAGAATTTCTCCAGAAAATGTATTTTTTGTTTTAAAAATTGTCCGAGCATCAGAACGACGACCGCGATGGCAAGCGTCTGATACATATCTAAATGAATTTGCATAGTGTTCCCTTCTAAACGTTATTCCGTTGATACCTGAATGTTCTGCTTGGCGTAATAAGCCGCAGCTCCCGGATGGAAAGGAATGGTTATGCCCTGTGTTGCAGAAGTTTCATTCATTTGTAAATCTACAGGAATGCTGTATTGAATATCCTGTGCGTGAGAAAACAGAAGTTTCGTTAATTGTTCGACTGTTTTTTCGGAAAGTTTGTCACTTGCCAGAAGTACCGCCTGTACACCAAGTGTTGTCACCTCTTCGGTCTGTCCGTTGTAGGTATCCGCAGGAATGGTGTATGTACTGTAACAATCGTTGAGCTGAAGCAGTTTGTCCAGACAGTCTGTATCGATGGAAAGCAGCCGGATATCGCACTGGCGGGACAATTCATCAATCATTGTTGTCTGCACTCCGGCCGTACAGAACAGCGTATCAATATCACCGGACTGCAGCTGGGAAGCAGCCTGCGCGTAATCCAGATTCACAGTGTGTACCAGTTCGGAAGAAAGTCCGCTTGCTTTCAGAATCTGATTGGCATTTCGCTCGGTTCCGGAATCTTCCTCGCCAATGGATATGGTCTTTCCCTGCAGATCATTGAGCGAATGAATAGAGGAATCGGCACGGACAACAATCTGGCAGGCTTCCGTATACAGGCCTGCAATTGCCTTAAATCCCTGATATTCTTTACCCTCAAAGATACCGGTTCCTTTGTAAGCATCTGCAGTTAAGTCCATTTGAGCAATTCCAAGTTCAATGTACCCATCGGAAAGGAGCCGTAAGTTGGCCGCAGAACCGGCGGTCGTTTTCATTTCCATCTGACAGTCAATGTCTTCTGTTGAGACGAGCTGTGTGAACGCGCTTCCGAAGGAGTGATACATGCCACCTAATGCAGCCGTACCAAAACGGATTTTATTGGAAGTCATTCCGCATCCACCTAGAAGAAGTGTTGACACACACAGCGTAAGACTGAGTAGTTTTTTCCACATAGAGTTTTCCTCCAAATCTAGTAATTATACGGTGATGAAACCTAAAGCTTCGGATACTGCAAAAATCAGAATCAGAGCAAGGCAGATTGGAGCAATCCACTTGAGCATTACAACATAGAATTTTTTCTCTTTGAAAGACCCGCTATTTTCCACTTCGTCGATGATCGTCTTTGGTTTTACAATAAATCCGACAAAGATGCAGGTAAGCATGGCAACAATCGGCATCAGAACGCTGTTGCTGATGAAATCAGAGAAATCCAGAAGTCCCATACCGAGAATTTTAACAAAGCTTAAAGGTCCAAAGCCTAAGGATACCAGTCCACCTATAATCAATACATAGATTGTGATTGCGATGGTTGCTTTTTTACGTCCCCAGTGCAGTTTGTCGCAGACAATGGATACATTCGTCTCCAATAAAGAAATAGAGGAAGTCAATGCTGCAAAAAGCACAAGAATGAAAAAGGCACCGCCAATCAGTCCACCGAGATTCATGCTGTCAAATACTTTTGGCAGTGTGATGAACATCAGGGAAGGTCCTTTACTTAAGGCATCCTTGCTTCCACCGGAAAATACAAATACGGAAGGTACGATAAGAAGTCCGGCAAGGAAAGCGATGAGTGTATCGAAAATCTCGATTTTACGAACAGAGTCACGCAGATCGTCGTCTTTTTTCATGTAAGAACCGTAAGTAATCATGATACCCATAGCCAGTGACATGGAGTAAAAGAGCTGTCCCATGGCGGCAAGCACAGTTGTTGCAGAGAAGTGCTTGATGTCAGGGAAGAGATAATACTTCACGCCGGCTGCAGCCCCCGGACGAGTGATGCAGTAAAGGCTGATGGCGATAATTAATACAATGAGTACCGGCATCAGGATGGTACTGGCTTTTTCGATACCTTTTTGTACGCCGATGATAACAACGACGGAGGTCAGCAGTACGAAGATCGCAAACCAGATAATTGGTTCAACTGGTTGTGCAATGAAATTGGTAAAGAAATCATCTCCGGCAGCGGTTCCTACATGACCACTGAGAAAAGAAACCATATATTTGATGACCCATCCGCCGATGACACAGTAATATGGTGTGATGATAAACGGAACGATACATGCCAGAGCACCGACGAAGCCGAAGCGGTTATCCAGTTTCTTGAAGGCACCGGCTGCGCTGAGTCCGGTTTTACGTCCGAGAGATACTTCTGTGATCATCAGCGTAAATCCGAAACTGACTGCAAGCAACAGGTAGACGAGAATGAAAATTCCTCCACCGTATTTTGCAGCTAAGTATGGAAATCGCCATAGATTCCCAAGTCCTACAGCAGATCCGGCCGCCGCAAAGATAAAGCCCAATTTGCTGGAAAATGTGTCACGTTTTTGACCCATAATTTTAATCCTCCTAAATTTTATTCATATGCTTGCTATTATGGCATTTTATGCGGAAAATTACAAGAAAAGTGACAAAATCTTTTACTTATTTATAAGGAATTATATAGAAACTGTTTACAAAGTGCTTTTTTTCTTCTAATATCAAAAGCAAACGAAGGAAAAAGGAGATACAAGATAAGATGAAAAGTAAAGCGAATGAACTTTCACCGGCAGCCTATGTCTTTGACGGAAAGCTGCCACTGAGGCAGGCCATTCCACTCGGCCTGCAGCATGTACTTGCGATGTTCGTGGGAAACCTGACACCGCTTTTGATTATTACCGGAGTCTGTGGCATCGGAAATAGTGGAGAATATGCAGGGATTCAGGTAGCGTTGCTGCAGAATGCAATGATCATCGCGGGAATTGTTACGTTGATCCAGCTGTTTGCAATTGGACCGATTGGTGGAAAGGTGCCAATCATCATGGGAACAAGTTCGGGATTTATTGGTGTGTTCAGCAGTGTCGCAAACATTATGGGAGGTGGAATCTTAGGATATGGAGCCATCATGGGAGCTTCAATCATCGGAGGTTTCATGGAGACGGTTCTGGGCGCGTTCTTAAAGCCGTTACGTCGCTTTTTCCCATCAGTCGTTACCGGAACCGTTGTACTTTCCATCGGATTATCGCTGATTGGTGTGGGAATCAATTCTTTTGGTGGAGGTAATTCGGCATCGGATTTTGGTTCTGCAGAGAATCTGCTTCTTGCATGTCTGGTGCTTGTAGTTATACTGTTCTTTAAGCATTGGACCAAGGGGGTACTCAGTTCATCTTCAATTCTGATTGGAATTATTGTCGGATATATTGCTGCAATCATTATGGGATGTGTCCTGCCGCACACCGGAGTGACAGCAGATGGTGTGGAGTACACAAAGTCATGGGTGCTCAACTGGGACAAAGTGGCAGAAGCAAGCTGGTTTGCCGTTCCGAAAATCATGCCGGTCAAGCCCGTATTTGATGCGAGAGCAATTGTACCGGTTCTGATTATGTTCGTTGTGACCGCCGTGGAGACCATCGGTGATATTTCCGGTGTCATCGAAGGTGGAATGGATCGTGAAGCTACCGATAAAGAGTTATCCGGTGGTGTTATGTGCGATGGACTTGGATCAACGCTGGCAGCATTGTTTGGTGTTCTCCCAAATACATCCTTCAGTCAGAACGTAGGTCTCGTTGCGATGACAAAGGTGGTAAACCGTATCGCATTAGCGTCCGGCGCTGTATTTTTGATTTTATGTGGACTGATTCCAAAGCTTGGAGCTTTGATCTCTATCATGCCACAGTCCGTACTTGGCGGAGCAGCAGTTATGATGTTCTCTTCCATTATTGTAAGTGGTATTCAGCTGATTACGAAGGAGCCTCTGACACCGAGAAGACTGACCATTGTATCGGTCGCTCTAGGTGTAGGATATGGAATGGGTGCAAACACTGCAGTATTGGCACAGATGCCAGAGACCATCCAGCTGGTATTCGGTGGTTCCGGTATTGTGCCGGCTGCGATTGTTGCCATTCTTTTAAATGTGATTCTGCCAAAAGACAAAGAAAACAAACAGTAGATCGTTATGGAAGCCGGGATAAGTCTTCCGGTGTATCAATATCGAAGAGTTCCAAAGGGTCCTCTGCAGGTACATATGTCACCTGCAGAGGATATTTTTTTGCTAGAAAACTGCCACCTTTTTTCTGAGGAAGATGTTGTAATTCCAGAAAAAACTGTTGCGGGAACAGAACCGGGGAACCGGGAATCGTTTCACCGGAAGTATTGGTATAGGATAAGCGGCAGATATAATTCGGCTGTTCGGAGAATGCAGTGCATAACCGTTTCATGCTTGCCGGATGGATGCATGGCTGGTCACACGGCAGAAAGAGAATGCCGTCGAGCAAAGAGATATCTTGTACATCATTTGTATCTGAAAGCAAGGTGGAAACGCCAAGGGCAACCATCTCATTTCGGTCCGTCCTGTCATGCAGGATAAACGGAAGTGCCCGCTTTTGGCAGAGAGCTGCAATCTCCGGGTGCCGGGTGATCACGCAGATCTTAGAAAAAGGCACAGAAGCTGCGATGGCGCAGGCGCAGGAAAAAAGTGTACGGCCTTTGTAAGTCGCAAGAAGCTTGTTGCTTCCGAATCGTTTTCCCATGCCGGAAGCCATAAGGACACAACCGATGCGTAAATCTGATACCATAAGAGTTCCTTTCTGCATTACTGCTTCGGCTTTTCTTCTAAGAAACCTTCCCCGTATACTTCGTTGGTTTCGGTTACCATGATAAATACATTCTTGTCCACTTCATGGGCAAGACGCCGCACCATATATGCCTGGGATTTGGAGCATGCACACAGAAGAACATCTTTGTTATCCTGCGTGTAGCTTCCCCGTGCTTTAATCTCGGTAGAACCGCGGTCGATCACATCTGAGATTCTTGCAGCGACTTCTTCGCCTTTATCCGTAATAATGATCAGCAGTGTGCCTGAACCCATGCCATACATGATTTTGTCAATGACAAGTGAGGTCAGAATCGTGGCGGTCAGACCATAGAGGACGGCGTCAATGGTTCCGAATGCCGGCCAGCCCAGAAAGATGATGACAAGATCAATCAGCATGGTAATCATGCCAATGGACAAATGCGGGCGCAACACTTTTACCGACATGGTAAGGAAATCTGTACCACCGGAGGAAGAACCCCTCATATAAAACAGCGCCAGTGCGATTCCAAGGAAGATACCGGAAAAAAGCGCCGCCATGAAGCGGGAGCCGGTATATACCGGAAAATGCGGGAAAATTACATCGAGAAAGAAGGTACTGATGCAGATGGTCTTGAAGCTTTTCAAAAGAAATTCTTTGCCGACAATCTTATAACTCAGTAAGATCAGCGGCAGGTTCAGTACCAGCGTGGTCAGACCAATCGGCAGATGCCACAGGTAGTTCATAATCAGGGCCAGACCGCTCATTCCGCCCGGTGCAAAATTTCCGATTTTGGCAAATGTGTAAATGCTGATGCCATAGAAAATAGAACCTATGATATCATAAATTAAATCTAAAAGTATATTTTTTGCCCTTCCGTTTTTCATAATATAAGATCTCCTAAATTTTAAAATAATAGGATGGTAGAGTTACAATAATAAGCTGATTGTATACCTGATACTAATGTATCAAATAAAACGCAAAATTACAATGTGTACTTCGTTGCTGTAATAAAAAGCATGTGTTAAAATAAAGGAAACTATGCAGAAGCAATAACAAAGAAATGGAAGGTTGATATGCTGACGATAAGAGAGTATAAAAAAGTACAAAGTCTGGAAGAAGCATGGGAGTTGAACCAGAAGCGTGCGAACCGTGTCATTGGCGGCATGATGTGGATGCGTCTGGGGGATTCAAATTTTCAGACAGCGATTGATTTGTCAGGACTGGGACTGGATACGATCGAGGAGACAGAAGATGAGTTTCGCATCGGATGTATGGTGACGTTGCGTCAACTGGAGACACATCCGGGTTTTGTTTCCTATACCCAGAATATGTGCAAAGAAAGTCTGCGCCATATTGTGGGCGTGCAGTTTCGGAATCTTGCCACAGTGGGGGGCAGTATTTATGGAAGATACGGTTTTTCCGATGTTCTTACACTGCTGATCGGACTGGATTCTTATGTGGAACTGTACAAAGGAGGGATTGTTCCGCTCCGTGAGTTCGCAAAAGGAAAGCCGGACAATGATATTCTGGTACAGATCATCATAAAGAAACATCCGGTGGCAATGTATTATGAAGCTGTCCGCATTACGCAGACGGACTTGCCGGTGCTGACATGCTGTGGTGTGCATGATAAGGAGAATGGAACGTATACCATAAGCATCGGGGCAAGACCTTCACGCGCGGTCATTGTGCCGGATGAGAAACAGTTATTAAAAGAAAAATTAACTACAAATGCGATTGAAGCATATGCAAAGTATGCAGCAGAAGTTGTTCCGACAGACAGCAATATGCGCGGAAGCAGGGAATATCGCAGTCATTTGGTGGAAGTGCTGAGCCGACGGGCATTGGAGCAGCTGTGTGAGGAGGAGAGCAAAGCATGTTAGTGAATATCAATGTAAATGGAAAAAAGATCCAGCAGGAAATTGAGCCGGATCTGCCGCTTTTGGATTTCCTGCGTGCAAACGGATGTTACAGTGTCAAGCGTGGCTGTGAGACATCCAACTGTGGACTTTGTACGGTGTTTTTGAATGAAAAACCGGTACTTTCCTGTTCCATTCTTGCAGCACGTGCCGATGGCAGCAGTGTGACCACATTAGAGGGATTACAGGAAGAAGCCGAAGAGTTTGTAGCCTTTATCGCAGACCAGGGAGCGGAGCAGTGTGGATTCTGCAATCCGGGATTTGTGATGAATGCCATCGCGCTTTTTCGGGAAAATCCGCAGCCGGACGAAAATGAAATCAAGGAATATCTTTCCGGAAATCTCTGTCGCTGCTCAGGATATGAAGGACAATTGCGCGGAATTTTGAACTTTCTTGGATGGAAGAATACAAAAGAACTTAAGGGAAAGGAGGAAGCATCATGCGGGAAGTAAATAAAGCAGTTCGTAAAAAAGATGCAATGGAATTGCTTCTTGGTAAGCCGGTATATACGGATGATATTGCGCCGAAAGATTGTCTGGTCGTAAAGCTTTTGCGCTCGCCGCATGCGAATGCGATCGTCAAAGAAATCAATACGGACAAGGCGATGCTCGTTCCGGGAATTGAAGCGGTCTATACATGGAAGGACATTGATCAGAACCAGAAGCGTTTTACCTGTGCGGGACAGACTTATCCGGAGATGAGTCCATATGATCGTCTGCTTTTGGACCGGCATGTGCGTTTTGTTGGTGATCCGGTGGCTATCATTGCCGGAGTAAATGAAAAATGCGTAGATCGTGCCATGAAACTGATCAAGCCGGAGTACGAAGTGTTAGAGCCGCTCCTTGATTTTCATCAGGCGAAAGACAATGCGATTCTTGTCCATCCGGAAGAAAACTGGGAAGCGCTTTGTCCGGTAGGTGCGGACAATAAGAGAAATCTCTGTGCACATGATGAGTGCCAGGATGGAGATGTGGACGCAGTACTTGCTTCCTGTGATGTTGTTTTGGATCGTACTTATCATACGAAAGCCTGCCAGCAGGCGATGATGGAGACATTCCGGACGTTTTGTTCCATCGACACGTACGGAAGACTTCATGTGGTAAGTTCAACCCAGATTGTATTTCATTGCCGCCGAATTATCGCACATGCGCTTGGAATTCCGACATCCAAAATCCGCGTGACCAAGCCACGTATTGGTGGAGGCTTCGGTGCAAAGCAGACTTCGGTCAGTGAAATTTATCCGGCGTTCGTTACATGGATGACAAAGAAACCATCCAAGATTATTTATTCAAGAAAAGAATCTCAGATTGCATCTTCGCCACGTCATGAGATGGAGATGCATGTACGCTTGGGAGCGACAAAGGATGGAATTGTAAAAGCGATTGATTTACATACACTTTCCAATACAGGTGCGTACGGAGAACATGGACCGACAACGGTCGGATTGTCCGGACACAAGTCCATTCCGTTGTATGGAAAGGCAGAGGCGTTCCGTTTTGTCAGCGATGTTGTATATACCAACCATATGTCGGCGGGGGCATACCGTGGATATGGTGCGACACAGGGGCTTTTTGCGGTGGAATCCGCAGTGAATGAGCTCGCGGAGATGCTTCACATGGATCCGTTTGTGATTCGTGAGAAGAATATTATCCACGAGGGAGATGTGATGCCGGCATATTACGGTCAGGTAAATACGAGCTGTACGCTGGACCGTTGTCTTGCAAAAGTAAAAGAGATGATTCAGTGGGATGAAAAGTATCCGATGCGAAAAGTGGGAGATCACAAAGTCCGTGTTGTCGGCATGGGAATGGCGATGCAGGGTTCCGGAATTTCCAGCGTTGACGTGGGTAGTGCTACAATGAAAGTCAACGATGAAGGCTATTATACACTGTTGATCGGTGCGGCAGATATGGGAACCGGATGCGATACCACATTGGCGCAGATTGCAGCAGAAGTGCTCGACTGTTCAGTGGATGATATCAATGTGTTCGGAGCGGATACCGATATTTCTCCATATGATTCTGGTTCCTATGCATCATCCACGACGTATATTACTGGAAAAGCTGTGGAAAACTGTGCATTGCAGCTTCGTGAAAAAATTGAAAAATTAGGAGCAGACATTCTTGGATGCAAAGCAGAGGATGTCCAGTTTGACGGAAAGAAGGTTTGTCTCGCGGACGGATCGGAAGGAAAGAGTGTCTCTCTTGCGGATATCGCGACAGCATCCCAATGTGGAAATGAGATTGAACTGGTAGCTTCCACCACACACAGTTCTCCGATTTCCCCGCCACCGTATATGGTCGGTGCGGCAGAAATCGAGGTGGATTTAGAGACGGGAGAGTCTCATGTCGTAGAGTATGATGCCTGTGTGGACTGTGGCACACCGATCAATACCAATCTCGTGCGCGTGCAGGCAGAGGGCGGTATCTTACAGGGAATCGGTATGGCAATGTCAGAGAATGTGACTTACAATGCGCAGGGAAGACTTTATGAAAATTCCTTCCTGCAGTATAAGATTCCATCCCGCATGGACATCGGCCATATTCGGATTGCATTTGAAAACAGTTATGAGGAAGCCGGTCCGTTCGGGGCAAAATCCATCGGAGAAGTGGTCATCAATACACCGCTTCCGGCGATTGCGGATGCGCTCAGCCATGCGGCAGGAAAACGGTTCTATGAACTGCCGATTACACCGGATCAGGTAGCAAAATATTAGTGTTTTCGGTTCCTTTTGACAATCTGGTCTTATATTTTTGTCGGAAATTGATTCTTTTTTCATAATCAAAGGCGATATATGATGGAAAAAGAAATTTATTGATAAAAAGAGGAGAGATTATTATGTCAAGAGAGTACTTGAAAAAATTAATTATGGCAGCTTTGTTTGCAGCACTTGCATGTGTAGCAACAATGATTATCAAAGTTCCAACACCTGGAACAGAAGGTTATATCAACCTGGGTGATGCAATTGTAATTCTTTGTGGTGTTATTCTTGGACCAGTGTGGGGATTTCTTGCAGCCGGTATTGGTTCCTGTCTGGCAGATCTGATCGGTGGATATTTTGTATATGTGCCAATCACATTTGTAATTAAAGGACTTGTTGCATTATGTGCAGGACTTGTGTATCGTGCAATTGGAAAAACAAAGACAACACGTTATGCAGGTGTGATCCTTGGTGGTGTGATCGATATTATTCTGGTAGCTGGCGGATATTTTGTTTGCGAATATTTTATTTACGGCGCTGGTGCAGCTGCAAGTATTCCGGGAAATATCATACAGGGTATCGGTGGACTTGTAATTTCGGCTATATTGTATCCGGCACTTATTGCAATTCCTTATATTCGTAATAGTTCTTATGGATTTGAAAATTAGTACATCGTTCTGCAAATAACTAGAAAAAAGCTGCTGTCTGAATGAAGATTTACATTCGGACAGCAGTTTTTTTACTTGATAAGCCAATGGTAGTTCTTGCGGCAATCAAGGATATATTCTACATATACCGTATCAGGATTTAATAAGTGATGGAAATATCTCCTGTAGAATTATCTACGGTAATCTTTCCGTCAGATCCTTTCTGCTGGTATTCCTTCTTATGGGAAACACCGTTGATACTCACGTCACCAATGGAAGTATCAAGATCATATGCGTAGCCGGACAGGTCTTTCGAGCTGCTTACTTTGACATCTCCTACACTGCCATCGACATATAATGTCTCAAATATATTGTCTTTGATCACTGTGTCTCCAACCGATGTATCCACATTGATTTCGTTAGCTTCACAACCATTCAGTTCCACAACAGCTGTGGAAGCATCAATATCGATGGAGTCAGTTTTACAATCGTCTATCTCGATATCTCCCACACTGCTGTCAATTTTTAATGTTGTAACATCTAGATTTGATAAATTAATGTCTCCCACAGATCCATCTACATTGATCAGCTCTAAGGTCGTATCTTCCGGAATGGTAATATGAACACTGCATTTTTGGTTCTTCATGAAGTTATGGACTTTGATTTTCTGCTTCTGTGAAACAATTAGAGTATTATCTTTGATTTCATATTTGGGATTTAATTTTTTGTCAGCGTCGCACTGAATACTGTAATCGTCTCCTTTTTCAATCGATAAATTCATGACTTTGGAATCAATCTTTACGGTATTGAAAGAAGGAAGTAAGACTGTGTCGGTCGAGAGTGTTGTACCGGAACTTTCTGTATCATCGGAATCGCTGTAAAAAGAAGCAAACGGCAGGTGGCTGAGAAAGGATACACCCCAGCCGACAAGATGATAGCAGGTGCCACCGATGATGCAGATTACGGTAACAAGTGTTAATATAATTAAATATACATTTTTTTTCATGAATAAACTCCTCCTTTTAAATAGGATACTGTGATCTATTTACGTAATAAATTTTTTGCCAGTGTGTGAATGATTGCTGCTATTGGCCAGATGATCCAGGAAATCCAAAAATCAAAAGTAAGGAAACTCCAGATTAAATACAGGCAGGTAACCGTTGGCCAGTAAACGGACATGATCGCAGCTATCGTCTGATTCATATACTGTGGCTCATTTGTCTGGCTTGGTACATAGTTTCCGCCTACTGTGTCCTGCTGGTTTAAGTGCAGTAATGTTTTATAACTGCTAAGTTTTGTGGATGCCATAACAATCAGAAAGACACCGATTGCTACAAGAATGAAGACAAAACCACCGGAAGCGTTTGACCAGAAAGTAACATAGATATCAAGACCGTCTAAAATTATACTTGGAATGACGCTTAGAATACAAAGTATAATACCGATGGTCAAAAGGAGTGCATAGGTGGATTTATAATGTTCCATTTCACGATGCAGATATTCGGTTGTCGAAAAATCAGTAACAAAAGGTTCTTTCTTTAAATAGTTCCAATGGCTCATCTGTACACTGGAATAGATGAATAATCCAACAGCAATGCCAATGAGTACGAACATAATGGACACGCCGCATGCATCCAGAAGATTTTCTTTTTGCGGATAAAATGCAGTAAAAGCATCGAAAAAGATCGGGCCACAGACGGACAGAACACAGAGCATGACGCCGAGTGCGGTACGGTATGCGCTTTTTCCTGCATCGGCAAGATAGGATTTTGCCTGATCGAGGGAGAGTGTCTTTCCCTGTGGCATCGGCTGGCTTTCGACGAACTGGGAAATGCCAAGGTCGTTGGCTAATTCGTCGAGATTGCCAAATTCAGATATAACAATTCCGACCGCCTCGTTTTCTGATTTACCCTCTTCCTTTAGTTCGGTGTATTTGTCTTCCATCATTTGCCAGAGTTCGTTTTTGGCTTTATATACTTCCGGAGTGTTGGGAAGTTTTAAGAACATGGTTTCTAAATAATTTCTAATCGTTTCCATTTATGGAATCCCCCTTTATAATAAACTTTTCTACAACTTCCTGTGTGAGCAGCCATTCTTCGCATTTTTGCTGATAATATGCTCTTCCGGCTTCGGTGATGCGGTAATAGGTGCGTCGCTTGCCGGCTGCATTGTCCTGATTCGAAAAAGACTCGATATAACCGTTTCGCTCCATGCGGGTGAATGCAGAGTAGAGTGTGGTTTCTTTTATGACATATTTTTCATTGGACAATGTCTTAATCTGCTTGGATATTTCATATCCGTAAGATGGCTTATCTAACAGAAGATAAAGTATCATCGTGTCATTGTATCCACGAATGACATCACTACTGATGGCCATGCATTTTCCTCCTTTTCTTTTTCATACGACAGTCGTACTACGATTGTCGGTACTACGACAGCCGTAGTACGTTTGACGTAGTAAATATAACATGAGGTTTTGGTGCTGTCAATACAAGATTTTATTTTACAAAGGATTATGTTATGATGAGATGAGTGGTCATACGCCTGTTGCGAACAGTAACAGGATGCGCGTAGAATTAGAGTAAGAGACAGAGCGGAGAAGTAGTGGAATGCAGCGCAAAATCACCTATTATGTGGATAAGATAAAACCGGGACAGAAAATAAGTGGATTTCTGAAAGAAAAAGGATATTCAGAGCAAAATCTGGTGAATTTAAAGAAGAATTTAAAAAGTATAGAAGTGAATGATACCTATGTCTATCAAAATTATGTATTGCAGCAGGGGGATATTTTAAATGTTTATATCCGGGAAACAGAAAGTTCCGGACAGATCATACCCATAGAGTTACCCATTGATATTGTGTATGAGGATGAAGATTTGCTTGTGATAAATAAGCCGGCAGGGATGCCGATTCATCCGTCGAGAAACAATCCGGATAATTCTCTGGGAAATGCTTTGGCATGGTATTATAAACAAAAACAGCAGGCTTTTGTGTTTCGGTGCATTAACCGGTTAGACCGGGATACATCGGGGCTTACCATTGTGGCAAAACATATGGTGAGTGGCGCAATTCTGGCACAGATGGTCGCGGCAAAATCGCGGGACGGGTTACAGGCACAGGGCATTCACAGAGAGTATCTTGCTATTGTGGAGGGAAATGTAGAACCGGCAGAAGGTGTGATCAATGCACCAATTGCAAGAAAAGAAAGCAGGTGCCTTGAACGTGTTGTTGATTATGAAAAAGGCGATCGGGCGATTACGCATTATCAGAAATTGAAAACGTGGAAAAATGCCCGGTCAAATAAGAAAATGAGTCTGGTAGCATTGCAGCTGGAGACAGGAAGAACTCACCAGATCCGGGTACATATGGCGTATCTTGGGCATCCTTTGATAGGAGATTTTTTATATAATCCGGCATATGCAGCCAACCAGTTGGATCGTCTGGCACATGCAGAAGAAAATGGCGGTTGTTCAGATAAAAAAGCAGCGGCAGATCTTTTGATCCACCGCCAGGCGCTGCATGCTCATAAAATTTCTTTTCCACATCCGATGACGGGAAAACCAATGGAATTCTCCGTTTCAATGCCTACGGATATGAAAAATTTAATGAAAATATAACTATAAATTTTTCTCACAAATGTCTGCCAGACAGCATTTGTCGCAATAAGGCGTAGTACGGGCGGTGCAGACTGCGCGTCCGTGATCGACAAAGCGGTGACAGAGAGAATTGCCTTCTTCCGGAGGAATGATCTTCCACAATTCCATTTCGACTTTCTTTGGATCTTTGATTCCGTGCACAAGACCGATACGGTTGCTCAGTCGGATACAGTGGGTATCGGTGACGATTGCAGGTTTGCCGAAGACGTCTCCCATGATAAGGTTGGCGCTTTTGCGACCGACGCCCGGAAGTTTGAGTAATGCATCAAAATCGTCGGGAACCTCGCCATTGTATTGGTCACGAATCATTTTCATGCAGGCATTGATGTCTCTTGCTTTGCTTTTTCCAAGACCGCAGGGACGAACAATTTCTTCGATTTCTTCGACCGGGGCATCTGCTAATGCATTCACATCCGGAAATTTTTCATATAATTTTGGCACAATTATATTGACTCTGGCATCGGTACACTGTGCGGCGAGACGGACACTGATTAAAAGTTTCCATGCCTCGTTATAATCTAAAGTGCAGTCAGAATCCGGATATTCTTTTTTCAGACGTTCAATGACTGCGAGTGCTAATTCTTTTTTTCTCATGACCGGAAAACAATCCTTTCTATATAAAATAATGATATTTATTTTCTTTGACATTCAGTTTAATGCATTTTTCCAGGGATTACAACGGCAAGGAGGGATATTTGTTTGCACTTTTTCACATGCTTGATTATAATGAAAAGCAGTAACGATTTGGAAAACAATTAGGAGGAGAATCCATGGGAGATAATCATATTGCGATCCCGGCGCTTTTAAAAATCGGACCGGGCGCATTGGGAGAACTTGGCACATACTTAAAGGACCTGCGACTGGAAAAGGTCGTGATTTTGTTTGGTAACGGATTGATTGAGATGTTTGGAATGGATGTCATGAAGTCCCTTGCAGAGATGGGGATTGATGTGTTGGAGTATCAGGAACTGGATACAGTACGCCTGGAGGATCTTACCAGCCTTGCTTTTTCCATGCCGGCGAAAACACAGGCCGTGATTGGCATTGGTGGAGGAAAAGTCATCGATGCAGCGAAGTATTGTGGTTTTTTGCGGAACCTGGCATTTATCAGTATTCCGACATCTGCTTCGAGCGATGGTTTTTCCAGCGCAAGTGCTTCTCTTTTGGTTGAGGGACGGCGCAAATCGGTTCCGGCACGTCTGGCATATGGAATTGTGGTGGATACACAAATTATTAAAAGTGCACCTAAGAAATTTATCTATTCCGGAATTGGTGACATGGTTTCCAAAATCACAGCTCTTTATGACTGGAAATTTGAAGAGGAACATGGTTATGGAAAGGTAAATGATTTCGCCACAATGATTGCCAAAAAGGCAGTCAACAGTTTTGTGCGGACACCATTCGAGAGCATCGAAGAGGATTTATTTATTAAGGAACTTTTGGATTCGCTTGCGATGAGCGGAATCGCAAATGAAATTGCAGGAAGCAGTGCTCCGACCAGTGGAAGTGAGCATTTGATTTCCCATGCACTTGATAAAATGCTTGAGCAGCCGCAGCTTCATGGCATTCAGGTAGGAATTGCTACGTATCTGATGAGTGTGGTGCAGGATCACAGATATAAGAGAGTCAACACGATCTTTACGCAGACTGGTTTCTGGGATTTCGTAAAAACACTTGGGATGCGACGTGTGGATTTTGAGCAGGCGATTGATCTGGCACCATCGATCAAGCCATTTCGACATACGTATCTTCATGAGCAGGAATACCGTGACCGTGCGAAAGAGGTTCTGGCAACGGATGAGAAGCTGAAGGAGATTCTGGTGTAAAACGTAATATCTGATACTTTTGTGTGATTGGCAAAAAAGCAATCTTCTGTTATGATTTTAAGAACACGATGTGGAAAGTAAAAGGAGGACTGCCGATGAAAGTAAAATTAAAATATAAGAATTTCCTGTTTCTGACGATAGCGGGAATCATCAATGCATTTGGTGTGACGGTGTTTTTGGCACCTGTAGCATTATATGACAGTGGAATTTCCGGTACATCCATGTTGATTTCACAGAAGACACCGGATTGGCTGAGCCTTTCTGTTTGCCTTTTGGTTTTGAATGTTCCGATTTTTTTGTATGGATTGAAAAAGCAGGGGATAAATTTTACAATTTGTGCCATATATACTGTTGCTATCTATTCGCTGGCGGCATGGCTGATTACCGATGTGCTCCCAATTGATGTGAGTATCGTTTCGCCACTGGCAGGATCGGATTTATTTCTGTGTGCGATTTTTGGAGGTGTCATTTCCGGTATTGGAAGTGGTCTTGCCATTCGTGCAGGCGGTGCAATGGACGGCATCGAAGTGCTTGCCATTATTTTTGCAAAGAGGCTTGGAATTACAGTAGGTACATTTGTGATGATCTACAATGTGATTCTCTATGTGATATGCGGATTTGCGATTCAAAGCTGGATTTTACCATTGTATTCGATTGTGACTTATGCGGCAGCTCTCAAGACAGTTGACTTTATTATAGAAGGTTTTGACCGGTCGAAGGCAGCGAGCATCATTACAACGAAGCCAAAGCCAGTGTGCGCCGCTTTGTCCGAGGCTTTCGAAAATGGAATAACAATCATTGATGCAAAAGGGTATTATTCGGATTCCAAGAAAACGATGCTCTATTTTGTTGTCAATCGTTTTCAGGTAGGGCGAATGACAGAAATCATCCATGAGATTGATCCGGGCGCATACATATCACTCACGGAAGTGGCAGATATCTACGCGGCAAATCTGGACAAAGAAATGGAATAAAAAAAGAAGAGATGGTCATACTACCTCTGTAAAATGACATTTGAGCATATAGAAAGAGGTGTGATATGGTTTTAACAGAAAAAGAAAGAGCAACCATCGAAGATCTGCGCACACAGGAACAGAGTTGCGTAGAAAAATATAAGAGATATGGGCAGGAGGCAAAGGATCCGGTTCTTCAGGAGTTATTTGCCAGATTGGAGAAAGAGGAACAGAAACATTACGAATCTTTGGACAAAGTATTGAATGGCACAGTTCCAGCCTGCAATTGCAATGACAAAGACGGCGCCCAGTATCAGCCGAAGGCTACCTATGATTCCATGACCAATCCGGAGGATAAGAAGAACGACTGTTTTCTTGCGACGGATTGTATTGGCACAGAGAAAATGGTATCCGGCGAATATAATTCGGATGTTTTTGTTTTCGGAGACCCGGATGTTCGTAAACTGCTTGCAGATATTCAGATCGAAGAACAGAACCATGCAGAAATGCTTTACAAATACAAGACTGTAAATGGTATGTCATAGAATTGGAAACAAAGAAGGCGGGAAAATCCCGTCTCCTTTTTTCTATACAGCAAGAGCAAGCAAGCTTGCAAAAATGCGCACACTTTATTTCGTGGAAAAGATTAAGCTTCCGACAGATTCTCTTCTATAATAAAATTATTTACGTTTTTCCGCAGTTCTTCGGCAGAACTTTCCGCATCTTTTGCACCTTTCATTACTTCCGCAGATCCACTGGCGATGGATACGGTTTTTTGTGCAATGTTTGTAGTTCCGGCAGCGCTGTCGTTGGAAGCAGAGGAAATTCCGTCGATTGCCTGTGTGATATTCGTGATAGAGGCAACCAGTTCCTCGGATGTAGCACTGAAATCGGAAACAAGATCATTGATCTTTGCAGCATCCAGATTGTAATCATCGGCCATTTTTTCAAAATTGTTGAAACTTTCTACAATATCAGTGTCAACAAAATCCAACAGACGGTTGGAATCGCAGGTAAGATTTTTTACAGCATGATTTACATTTTCTGTGACAGACTGAATATTTGCGACGGCATCCTTGGACTGCTCTGCGAGTACACGGATTTCTTCGGCTACGACTGCAAAGCCTTTTCCGGCCTCCCCGGCACGTGCGGCTTCAATGGAGGCATTCAGTGCGAGCAGATTTGTCTGACCGGTGATTGCAAGAATGGAATCTGCAAGTACACCGATTTGTTCTACAACCTTGGCGTCTTCAAGCGCTTTTTCGAGGCCTTGCCGGATTTCAGAGAGCATTTGCTTTACTTTCATACGGTTTGCAACGGTCTCGTCTTTGGTCTGGGTGGCACGCTGATGGATTTCTTCCGCTTCTGTTGCTCCATCCTGCGCACGAATGGCGATTTCACGGGCCGCTTCTTCAATCTGTTGTGTCATACCGTTGATCTGTTCCGCAGAAGCAGCTGTTTCCTGTGTGCTGGCAGCAAGTTGTTCTGTGGTGGCAGAGACATCTTCAATTTCCCCATTCAGATTGAATACATGACTGTCGATCGATTCTACGACTGTATCGATATTGGCAGCTTCAATTTTTACCTGGGCAAGCAGGCTTTGCACGGATTTCCGCATTTTTTCCAGTTCATTTGCAAGCTGTCCAAAGTCATCTTTGCGTTTGAGCATAGGCTTTTGCATTTTTCTGGCGAAGTTTCCGACAGCAATGATATCAAATTGATCTTTGATCTTCTTTAATGACTTGGTAATATCTCTGGAGATTATTGCAATAAGAATTGCTACAATGATAAGCATGGCAACGCAGGCTACAATCATTGTGGTAGCCTTTTTAACGGCATAAGATGAAAATTTTTCATCCTGTGCGGCAATTGCGGTATCAATATAGTCGATATAGTTTCCGGTGCCGACGACCCAGTCAAAAGGCTCAAAATATTCACTGTATGCACGCTTTGGAGACGGTTTCGTTTCTCCTACTTTTGGAAATACATAATCTGTATAGCCGCCACCATCTTCGACAGCAACGCGGATGATTTCTTTTACCATTTGATAACCTTTCGCATCCTGTGTTTCCATACGGTTGGTTCCTTCGGTATCACTTCCGAGCAGCACGACATTTGTTCCGTCGGATTGATCAATCCAAAAATATCCCGCATCTCCGTAACGCATCTGGCGAACTTCGTCTGCAGCAATTTTTTTTGCTTCATCAAGCGTGTAGGCTCCTGCTTTATATTCATCATAGATTTCGGAAAGAAGAGAAATCACGACACTGACCTGTTGCTTGATGGAATCATCATAACTTTGTCTGGATGATGCGTCGATTGTTTCGAGTGCCTTATCTTTTACCTGATTCATATTATTAATGGAAACGGCACTTGCTAATACTACAAGTAAAATTACCAAAGCCAGAATCAGGTTTAATTTTGTACGGACTTTGAGATTTTTCATAACAATATCCTCCTCTTTGAACATTAGCCTATTTACATGCAATTGTGCGATGTGTTTAATAAAATGTGATATTCAACCATTAAATTATAACATTTTACTATTGATTCGTCAATGAATGTACAAGTTAATATGATTGTGCAAATTGAAGACTATGAGAAAAAAGTGAAAAAACAGTTGACAGAATGATGTGTGGTGCTATAATAAAAACAAACATATGAATAATTGTTCATATGTTAGCAGAATGAAAAGCAAATGGGGAATCCCCCGGAAAGGAATTGGTTATGAAGAAGACATATAAGATCGAGGTAGATTGCGCAAACTGTGCAAATAAAATGGAGGAAGCTGCTAAGACAACTACAGGTGTAAAGGATGCAACCGTTAATTTTATGACGCTTAAAATGATCGTTGAATTTGAGGAAGGAACTGACGCAAAAGCCGTTATGCAGGACGTACTTAAAAATTGCAAAAAAGTAGAGGACGATTGTGAAATCTATATTTAAAGGAGCAGATGCATGAACAAAAAACAGATAAAAATGTTAGTGCGCATTATTACAGCTGCGGTGTTGATGATAGCTTTGACAGTGCTTGCAAAATTTGTCACATTGAACCGATGGGTGGAATTCATTCTGTTCATGGTTCCGTATCTGGTAATCGGATATGATATATTAAAGAAGGCGGGAAAGGGAATTCTGAATAAGCAGGTTTTCGATGAGAACTTTCTTATGGCTGTGGCTACCATCGGAGCGATTGCTTTGGGCGATTATAAAGAAGGTGTAGCTGTAATGCTGTTCTATCAGATCGGTGAATTGTTCCAGAGTTATGCAGTAGGAAAAAGCCGCCGTAACATCACTGAACTGATGGACATTCGTCCGGATTATGCGAATATTGAGCGCGACGGACAGTTGGAAAAAGTTGATCCGGATGAAGTTGAGATTGGCAGCATCATTGTTGTACAGCCTGGCGAAAAGGTTCCGATTGATGGTATTGTTGTAGAAGGTAAATCTACACTTAACACAAGCGCACTGACAGGAGAGAGTGTTCCGCGTGAAGTTGCCACAGGCGAGGAGATTATCAGTGGATGTATCAATCTGTCTGGTTTGTTAAAGATTCAGACAACAAAAGAGTTTGGAGAATCCACAGTTTCCAAGATTCTGGATCTGGTGGAGAATGCCAGCTCAAAGAAATCCCGTTCCGAGAATTTTATTTCAAAATTTGCACATTATTATACACCGGCAGTATGTTACGGTGCACTCGCACTGGCGATTATTCCGCCACTTGTGCGCATGATTTTTATGGGACTTCCGGCAGACTGGGGTGAGTGGATATACCGGGCACTGACATTCCTTGTTATCAGTTGTCCTTGTGCTCTTGTTATCAGTATTCCGCTTAGTTTCTTTGCAGGAATTGGTGGAGCGAGTGCTGCAGGTGTTCTTATCAAAGGATCGAATTATCTGGAGACTTTGGCACAGACAAAGACAGTTGTCTTTGATAAAACAGGAACGATTACACAGGGTGTGTTTGAAGTATGTGGTATCCATCAGCATTCCTGCAGCGAACATAAGAAAGCCGATGGAACCTGTCGGCCGGAATATACGGCAGAGGAACAAAATCTTTTGGAATATGCGGCTTTGGCGGAATGCCACAGTACACATCCAATCAGCGTGAGCCTGCAGAAGGCATATGGAAAGAAACTTGACAACACCCGTGTGACCGATGTACAGGAAATCAGCGGACATGGTGTGATCACAACGGTTGATGGTCACCAGGTGGCAGCCGGCAATGACAAATTGATGAAAAAGCTTGGCATTGAATATCGTACGTGTGACTGTGTGGGAACAATCGTGCATCTTGCCATTGACAATGTATATGCAGGACATATTCTGATTGCGGATGTCATCAAGCCACATGCGGCAGAAGCCATGAAAAAGCTCAAAGCAGCCGGCGTGAATCGTCTGGTCATGCTCACCGGTGATGATGACCGTGTTGCACAGCAGGTGGCTGATGAAGTTGGAATTAGCGAAGTACACAGCAAGCTGCTTCCGGCCGACAAGGTAACACAGGTAGAAAGTCTTTTAGAACAGAAGCAGGGAAAAGATGCACTGGCATTTGTCGGAGACGGAATCAATGATGCGCCGGTACTTTCCCGTGCCGATATTGGTATTGCCATGGGAGCGCTTGGATCGGATGCGGCAATCGAAGCTGCAGATGTCGTATTGATGGATGATGATCCAATCAAGATTGCCAAGGCAATTCAGATCGCAAAGAAATGTCTGCGCATCGTATATGAAAACATTTATTTTGCAATTGGTGTCAAACTGATCTGTCTCTTGCTTGGAGCCATCGGTATTGCTAACATGTGGGTGGCAATTTTTGCGGATGTAGGTGTTATGGTAATTGCAGTCCTGAATGCAGTTCGTGCATTATTTGTAAAGAAATTATAAATGATGAAAGGAAAACTATGGAAGAAAAAAAAACAGAGATCGAATGCTGCAGTGAAGAATGTGTACATGAGGATCTGCTGAAAATCGTAAATGACACGATGCCGGAAGAAACAGAATTATATGATCTGGCGGAACTTTTTAAAGTTTTTGGAGATTCTACCAGAATTCGAATCCTGTTTGTATTATTTGAAGCGGAAGTGTGTGTATGTGATCTTGCGGAAGCACTTCATATGACGCAGTCGGCAATATCCCATCAGCTTCGCATTTTAAAACAGAATAAACTGGTCAACAGCCGCAGAGAAGGAAAGTCGATTTTTTATTCGCTGGCAGATGGTCATGTGCGTACAATTATTGCTCAGGGAAGGGAGCATATCGAGGAGGACCATTGATTAAAATGGTCCTTTCTTAATTAATTTTTAAGTTTCTTTGAATATTGGTATTTTTCCTTTTTTATCCGCTATAATCAAAGCAACTTCAAAATCGAGGCAAAGAGAAAGAAAGGAAAAGACTATGGAAACAAATGAGACTATAATAAATGGAAGCGTACCAAATCAGGTGCCGGAGATGAACCCTGTACCACAGAAGAAAGGGAAGGGCGCATGGAAAGCGGTTGTAGCTGTTGTATTGACAGCAGGTGTTGTAGGTAGCACGACACTTTCCGCATTTAACCTTGCAACATTGAAATCTTATATTGCAACACAGAATGAGGATCAGAACGAAGAGACAACGGAAGATTATGTTACAATTGCCGAGCAGTATGAAATTAAGCCAACAACCAATATTTCGGATGCTTACAAATCCGGTGATACATCCAAGCTGACAGACCGTGAGAAAGAAACACTCGATATGGCAAAGGATGCTTTAAAAGAGATGAAGATCAAAGACGGCATGTCCGACTTTGAAAAGGAGAAGGCGGTCTATGACTGGATGACTTCTTCTTTGCAGTATGACAGCGGAGCACTGACCGTAATTCCAAGTACACAGGAAGACTGCGACAATCCATATGGTGTATTAAAGTATCACAATGCAGTGTGTGTCGGATATGCGACAACTTTCCGTATGTTCATGCAGATGATGGACATTGAGTGTATGGTTGAGCACAACACAGAAAAATATCATTCCTGGGATCTGGTCAAGATTGATGGAGACTGGTATATTACGGATATTTATTCCGATCAGGGAAATGGAAACTATGCGCATTTTAATATGACAGATGCTATGTGGGGACAGGAACAGAGCTGGGATCATGAATTCTTCCCGGCTGCAAATTCTCTGAAATATAATATGGCATACCAGAACAAGGAAACCGTAGATGATGTCTATGATATTCCAAAGGCACTGCGTAAGGCAATGAATGATAAGAAGGGTGCTATCATGATTGCATTTAACAAAGAAATCAAGGAATCCGATGCAGAGATTGCGAATGCAATCGCATCTTCTATCAGTGAACTGTTAATGAATGGAAATTATAAGGATATGCCATATTCACTGAATTCTTATAACTGGGTAAAAGATCCGGATGGAGACAACTATCTGTTCAATGTATCAATGGGAACTTATAATACCACCGACAATGCACAGAACTTAAGCGACAAGGAATTAGAGAAAGTTAATAAGGCAGTACAGAAAGCCTTTGATGGTCTGACACCCGCAGATAGCGGAATGTATGATGGGGGATCGGACAATGTGACTACCTCTACCACAGATATTGATGGAATGACGAAAGAACAATCCGTAGAAAATGGCGCTGTGATCGGCGGAACAGACGCTATGGAAGAACCTGTCGTGGGAGAATAAACGTATGAAAAAAATATTAAGTATGATTTTAATATTTTCTACAGCGCTGATGCTGTTGTCTGGTTGCGGACAACAGACATCTGATACGGTCAGCATGTATGATTTGCGCCAGACGATGGAGGCTGCGGACAGCAGCCTTCCGGAGATGCTTTGCGCAAGCAACAGTGATGATGACCCGGATGAAAAATTTGCAAATGTTTCGGATATGGATTATAAAAAGGTGGAAAGTTTTTTTATAAGCTATGCGAAAGAAGGCGGAAAGGCCGATGAGATCGTGGTAATTGCTGTCAAAGACAAAAATGATGTGGATGAGGCAGTAAAAAGCCTTGAGAGTCATAGGGAAGACCGCAAAAAACTGTTGGAACAGTATGAGCCGGAACAGGTCAAGCGAATCGAGGATGGCGTCGTATTTTCCCAGGGACAGTATGCGGTACTGATTATTTGTGATGATGTAAGCGCGGTACGATCTGCTTTTGAGAAAGCGGTGAAATAACAGGTCAGATTTTCTACAAAAATCTGACAGCAGAAAACGAAAATAGGAAAAAGACTTGCAGTGAAGTTTTACGGCAAGTCTTTTTTTACGCACAAAAGACTTTCGTATTGGTATTTGTCAGGGGCTATGTTAGAATAAAAATAACTACAATTATATGAGAAAGCATCAGGTAAAATCTGTGACAGAATTAGAAGCATATTATAACAAGTTTAATGAAGAAAAACGTTTGGACAGCCGGCATGGAAGAGTGGAGTTTGTGACAAGCATGCATTATATCCACCAATGTCTGGAGGAAGTTGCGGCAGGCAGGGAAAAAGAGGAGATCTCCATTTTGGATATCGGTGCAGGCACCGGACGTTACAGTGTACCGCTTGCTTTGGAAGGATACGATGTCTCGGCGGTGGAACTGGTAAAGCATAATCTGGGACGGTTGAAACAGAAAACAGACCGTGTGAAGGCCTATCAGGGGAATGCATTGAAGTTAAAACGGTTCGAAGATGATATGTTTGATGTGACACTGCTGTTTGGACCCATGTATCATCTTCATGGACCAGATGAAAAGTTGCAGGCCCTGATGGAAGCCAAGCGTGTGACAAAGCCCGGCGGACGTATTCTTGTAGCTTATATTATGAATGAATACAGTGTGATCACTTATGCAATTAAGGAACGACACATTTTAGAGGGAATAAAAGAAGGAATGCTGGATGAACAATTTCATTGTACCGAGAAAGCAAATCCGTTGTACAGTTTTGTCCGTTTGGAAGATATGGAGCGACTGAATGAACAGGCGGGGCTCATCCGGCAGAAAGTGATTGCAGCAGATGGAGCCGCAAATTACATTCGGCCATTTTTGAATGCGCTGACAGAGGAAGAGTTTGATGCGTTCATACGCTATCACATGTCGACTTGTGAGAGAATGGATCTCATGGGAGCAAGTGGACATACGGTGGATATATTGACAAAATAAAATCTGGATAAAATTAATTGGAGCGACGTATGAAAAGTAAAAGGATCATGGCGGGAATTCTGGGATTCTCCCTTGTGCTTGCAGGCTGTGGAATAAACAGTGCACAGACGGATGTAACGCCGAAAGATACAACGGAGCAACTCGCAAAGGCGGAAACATCAGAAGAGACAGAAAATTTCACAACGCAGACTACCGAAATACAAACAGAGCCGGAGACAGAGACGCAGGTGGAGCCGGTGGTGCAGAAGGTGACCATCACGGCGGTTGGGGATTGTACGCTGGGTGTAACGCAAACACATGGGTACGCGGGCTCTTTTCATGAATATTATGATAAATATGGGGAAGATTATTTCTTTAAGGATGTCCGCTCGATATTTGAACAGGATGATTTTACGCTGGTGAATCTGGAATGTGTCTTATCCAATTCCAATGACCGGATCGAGAAAACCTGGAATCTGAAGGGAAAACCGGAATATGTGGGGATTCTTACTGGAAGTTCCGTAGAGGGGTGCAGCCTCGGTAATAATCATACCTATGATTACAGTGAATCAGGACTGCAGGATACGATAAATGTGTTGAATGACGCAGATATTATATATGGACTTAACGAGCATACAGCTACCTATACCACGGATTCCGGCATTGTGATCGGTATTGTTTCTGCAAATCTTCTGGCAGCCGATGAAAAACACGCCAATTACATTCGGGATGGAATTAAATCGTTAAGAGATGAGGGCGCAGATCTGGTGATCGCCAGCTGTCATTGGGGCATTGAGGGAGATCATTATCCGAACTCCTATCAGCAGGAGATGGCACATCAGGTGATTGACTGGGGCGCGGATGTATTGATTGGTTCGCATCCACATGTGCTGCAGGGGGTAGAATTATATAATGGAAAAGTAATCTGTTACAGTCTCGGAAATTTCTGTTTTGGAGGAAATCGGAATCCAAAAGTAAAGGATACGGCAATCTATCAGCAGACATTTACTTTTTCAGATGGGATTTTACAAAAAGACATTTCAGCCGATATTATTCCTTGTACGATCAGTTCAACGACGGCTCGAAATGATTTTCAGCCAACTGTCGCAGAGGGAGAGCGCAAACAGGCGATTCTTGATGATATGAATGACTATTCGAAACCATATAGTCAGGCAGGATTTGACAGTAGTGGTAAACTGATGGTATTAGAAGAAGAGGAATAGAGTATGAATTTATTTTTTACAGATAACCAAACCGCAAAACCGCAGACGCAGAATATGATGCCGGGAGCCCGCGAGGACCTCGGAGAAGGTCTGTATCCGCTTGACCATATCGGAGGATTTGATGTCAGACCCGGCTTTTTCCGAATGAATGGTTCTTACCAGACGGCGAAAGGTGTCAGTTTTACCGTAAGTTCTCACGGAGCAACGAGTTGTACACTTCTTTTGTTCCGTCCGATGGCGGCGGAACCATATGCAAAAATCCGTGTTCCGGATAATTACAAGATCGGTGACACATATTCCATTCTGGTATTTGGACTGAAAATCGAAGAGTTTGAGTATGCCTATCAGTTTGACGGACCGTATGATGAGGCGAAGGGAAAGCTTTTTAACAAAGAAAATATTCTTCTGGATCCATATGCACAGGCTGTCACAGGACAGAGAAAATGGGGCGAGCGTCCGGAAGGTGGAAAAGATTTCGTATATAAGGCGCGCGTGGTAAAAAGCACATTTGACTGGGGCGGCATATCGCAGCTGAAACATCCGTTTGAGGATCTGGTCATTTATGAGGCACATGTGCGCGGTTTTACAAAGGACAAATCTTCCAATGTCACAGGTGGCGGAACGTTTGAAGGCCTGCGACAGAAGATCCCATATTTAAAAGATCTCGGAATCAATGCGGTCGAACTGATGCCAATTTTTGAGTTCGATGAGATGGAGAGCGCCAGAGTGGTGGACGGCACACAGCTGTACAACTATTGGGGTTACAATACGGTATCCTTTTTCTCACCGAATACAAGTTATGCTTACAACGAGGAACACAATCATGAAGGCGATGAATTAAAACGCCTGATCCTTGAACTGAAGAAAAACGGAATTGAAGTAATTCTTGATGTAGTGTTTAACCACACTGCAGAAGGAAATGAGATGGGACCAAGTTTCTGTTTCAAAGGAATTGACAATAACATTTATTATATGCTGACACCGGACGGTTATTATTACAACTTTAGTGGTTGTGGTAACGTATTGAACTGTAATCATCCGGTCGTACGCCATTTTATCCGGGATTGTCTGCGCCACTGGGCAGTTGAGTACCGCGTGGATGGTTTCCGTTTTGATCTTGCTTCCATCCTCGGAAGAGATCAGAATGGTGTACCAATGGATAATCCACCGATTCTTGAGGCGCTGGCTTTTGACTCGATCCTCGGTGATATGAAGCTGATCGCGGAGGCATGGGATGCCGGTGGACTGTATCAGGTAGGAAGTTTCCCGTCCTGGAACCGTTGGGCAGAGTGGAATGGCCGGTATCGTGATGATATGCGCTGTTTCTTAAAAGGAGACCAGGGAGCGGCTGGCCGTGCAATTACAAGAATTACGGGATCGTCGGATATGTACGATCATACAAGCAGAGGATACAGTGCATCTGTGAATTTCCTGACCTGTCATGATGGATTTACATTGTATGATCTGTATTCTTATAATGAAAAGCACAATGAGAAAAATGGCTGGAACAACACGGACGGAGATAATAATGGACACAGCTGGAACTGTGGACAGGAAGGACATACCGATGATCCGGCTATTGAAGGATTGCGACGCAGGCTGGTAAAAAATGCGTTCGCGGCATTAATGTGCAGCCGTGGTCCGGCGATGTTCCTTGCCGGTGATGAATTCTGTAACACACAGTTTGGTAACAACAATGCGTACTGTCAGGACAATATTATTTCTTGGCTTGACTGGAATCGTCTGGAAGAATACAAGGAAATCCACGATTTTGCACGTTACATGATTCATTTTCGTGCCGCGCATCCAATCATCCGTAAAGACACAAAGGCAGCAACCTGTGGATTCCCGTTTATCAGTGTTCACAATGGAGAGCCGTATCGTGATTATACAAACTTTGATTCGCATTTGATCGGAATCATGTATGCCGGAAGAAATGCACAAGATACCGAAGATGATATTGTTTTCTATGGAATGAATTCCTACTGGGAGCCATTGAACATGAATCTTCCACCTCTGGCAGAAGGATATCACTGGAAAGTGGTTGCAAATACGTTTTGCGAGTATGAAGATGGAATTGATTTTGAACATTACACAGAACATGATAGAAACCGCATCCGCATCAAGGAGCGTTCTACCATTATTCTGGTTGCAGAAAATGACCAGACGGCGGAGCCGGAAGTAAATTCGGAATCAGATCCAGCCGCCATCTAATGTGATAATTTGTCCGTTGAGGTAGTTGCAATCCTCTGCAATGTGCAGGGCGAGTTGTGCAACTTCCTCCGGGGCACCCATGCGTCCGGCAGGAATTTCTTCGACCAAAGCGGCACGTTCTTCGTCGCTGAAGCAGCGGTTCATATCGGTATCGATGACACCGCAGGCGATGGCATTGACCTGAATGTTGCTCGGAGCAAGTTCCTTGCCAAGTGCGCGGGTAAAAGAATTGATTCCGCCTTTGCAGGCCGAGTAAGCGACCTCACAGGAGGCACCGACATTTCCCCAGACAGAAGAAATGCTGATGATCTTTCCGCTTTTTTGCGATACCATAGAAGGTACGCAGCAGCGGCAGGTAGAAAATACAGAGGTCAGATTGGTAGCAACTATATGATTCCAGTCTTCAATCTGCATATCTGTCAGCAGGCCAATGTAAGAGATGCCTGCATTGTTGACTAACACATCAATCTTAGAGAACTTTTCAAGTGTTTTATTCACCATCTGTTCGACAAAGGAATAATCGCCTACATCCCCTGTGAAAGTACAAATCTCTATATGATATTGTTCGGATAATTCATTTGCCAAAGCATCCAGCTGTGCGTCGGATTTGTGGCAGCAGAGGGCAAGATGATATCCGTTTTGAGCAAAAACGCGTGCCAGTGCAGCCCCGATTCCACGGGACGCACCGGTAATCAATGCAATTTTATTCATAATTTTATTCATCCTGTTTTACATCAGATCATGATCATATACTGCGCGTTCGCCACCGATGAATTTCAGGCGGGTGCGGGCACATACGACATGCGCATTTCCAATCTGTTTTGTCTCGATGCGGGTCGGTACAGCGACATCCTGCAAATGCATACCGATAAGTGTATCACCGATATCCATTCCTGCAGCAGCTTTGATGTGTTCCACGGCAACCGGATGCTTAAAGTTTTTGTATGCGGCTGTGGCGAATGAACCGCCGGCTTTTGGCTGTGGAACGACGTTGACCATCGGGTAACCATATTTTCTGGCAGCGTCTTTTTCAAGAATCAGTGCACGGTTTAAATGCTCACAGCACTGTGCAGCCAGGTATACGCCGTATTCCTTTGTTGCCTCATAGATTCCGGCAAAAACCATATCGGCCAGTTCCGGCTTCGAATGTGTTCCGATCGTTTCTCCACATACTTCACTGGTGGAACATCCCACAACAAAGAGATCGCCTTTTTCCAGTTTTGCTTTTTCAAGAATTTCTTTTGCAGCCTTATATGCTTCATCTTTTACTTTTTCCATGTTTTCCATCATAATTGAAACCTCCAATCGATCGTTGCAAGCGGGTGCGTTGTTCGGTAAATCATTGCACCGGTTTGCATTAATATCAGTATAGACCAATAGAAACAAAAAGCAAGGATTTTGATGATGTTGGCGATTCTTATATTTTGGCAGACAGAGGGATTATCAAAATTTCCAGAATGGATACATAGGAAGAATACACAGATAATGTTGCTTTTGCAAAATACTATTTCGCTGGTAGTAGCAATTGTTGCATTAGCTTTGTTATGTTTGATTATATATATTGCGATTCAGTTTTTGCTTATATCAGGCGGATCATGATTATCATGAAGAGGGCGGAGAGTCCCTTGCTATGGTTCAGGAACGTAACATAGAAGCTAACAGATTTAGCATGAAAAATCTTGACAAAACGGTCTACTCAAGATAGACTATAACCAATCTATTCAGAATAGACCAAAAAAGGAGCGGAAAATATCATGGATATTGAATTAGGTGAAGTACAGGCAAAGTTTGCTGACATCATATGGGAAAGAGAACCAATAGCATCAGGAGAACTGACAAAAATCTGTGAGAAAGAACTGGGATGGAAAAAATCAACGACATATACAGTTCTGAAAAAATTATGTGAAAAAGGAATTTTTCAGAATGTCAACGGAACCGTTATATCAGTAATTTCGAAAGATGCATTTTATTTTGCCAAAAGCGAGAAGTTTGTAAATGAAAATTATAAGGGATCAATCCCGACATTTTTGGCAGCGTTTACAAGCAGAAGGAAACTTTCAAAAAAAGACATTGACGAGATACAGGAGATGATTGATAAAATCAGGGAGAATTAAAAATGAGAGAAGTATTTGCTGCGATTCTTGATAATGCAATGGTTGCCGGAATTATGATTTTGGTTATAGTTCTTATCCGCGTTTTTATGAGAAAAATGCCAAAGTTCATATGTCCGCTATTATGGGGATTGGTTGGGGTAAAATTATTAATTCCATTTGACATTCATAGTTCATTTGGGCTTCTTCCGAGTGACAAGATCGTGGAATACAGTAGTCAGGAGCAGGCACCTGTTATCGTAAAAACCGGTTTGCGTATGGTAGATGAAGGCACAAATCATTTTATTGGGAATAACATAAATTCCCCATCCGCCACCCCGGTGCAGGGGAATTTTTATGATGTATGTGTTTATCTTTGGCTGGCAGGAATTTTTGTATTATTCTTGTATATGCTTATTTCGAGTATTATGATGCGAAAAGTGACTTCCTGTTCGGTTGCTGTAGAAGAAAATGTGCGTATTTGTGATGAGATTAATCGCCCGTTTTTACTGGGAATAATAAGACCGCAGATATATCTTCCATCAGGCATTGAAAAAGATAAATACGAGTACATCGTTGTACATGAGAAAATGCACATAAAACGTGGAGATCATATATGGAAAATATCAGGTTTTTTCCTGCTTGGTATTTACTGGTTTCATCCGCTTTGCTGGCTTGCATATTATCTGTTTTGTAAAGATGTGGAATTTGCCTGCGACGAAAAAGTGATCAGCGGACGGGATTCCTTGTGGAGGGCAAATTACTGCCAGACTTTATTAGAATGTAGTACGAACCGTAGAAAAGTTATGTTTGTTCCACTGGGATTCGGAGAGGTAGGCGTAAAGGAGAGGGTGAAAAAAGTTATGGGCTATAAAAAGACAAAAATCAGCATTACAATTTTTCTTATACTGATCTGCGGTATCATTGTGATATGTTTTGGAATGCGGCACAATGGTTCTGTTGATACAAATAATTCCGCTAAACAGGAAGAGACGGTCGAAAATAAAAGCACAGAGCAGGAGAAAATTGCCGGACAAAAACCGACGATAAACCTTGACGATTATCCGGGCGCAGATGGTACGCATTTATACTACGCAGATGAAAATAAGATTATTTTTGCGGATTATTATGGGCTATTTGTCTATGATACAGAGAATCATAAATACATACAAAGTGTGGATTTAAAACCGATTGGCTGTGACAAAACACAGGGGGATGATGCATGTGAGATAGCGGTCAATAAAGACGGAACGAAAGTATATTTACATGTTATGTCGGATAAGGAAAACATGTATGAGTACTCTGTCGAAAATAATACATTCGTAAAAAAGAAGTATGCCCTTGACGAGAACAACTTGTATAAGGGAATTATCAACGACTCTGGATCTGAGGCAAATTTTACGACAAGTACAGGAAAAGAGAACTCCTATTATATTGTAAATGAATATAATAATCCATTGGGGGAACTTGGATATATACGTTATGATCCGGATGCCGACTATAATTTAGTATTTTCGTTATTTGTAACAGATGATTTGAAAAATGCGACCTACTTCAATCGTTCGGATATCTATGATATCGTCCGAGCTGAGATAAATTATGACGGAAAGCATTATGTGTGTGAAGACAAAAAAGTGCTTGCAGATATTCAAACAGGCTATGCGAATGCGGAAAAAGGATATGGTATGTCAGCTTGCCCGTTTACATATGTGATGTATTTAACGAGGGAAGATGGAACCGTTGGCATGGTGATACCGGCGATGGATAGCTGCAGAGCCTGCATTATGGGAGATGGTTGGTATGAGCAGAACAATTCGATTTCAATGAGTATTTACGATATGATTGAAAAGGGCTTGTTTCAAGTTCAATAGTTTTCAAAAAACACACATTATGGCGCTATGAATTGAGTAACGCCATATTCTATGGTATAATATTTATAGCTTTGAAAGGCGGATTTTAAGAGGAGGAATGCTTATGAAAAAGTACACATTACCAATTATTTTACTTGCAGTAAGTTTTTCATTTTCACTTTCCGGCTGTCAGAAGCAGGGGGAAAAAAGCACAGAAGAAAACCGGATTGAGGCAGGAAATACTGAGACGGTACAGCCGGAAACCGGAGCACCGGAAGAATCACAGGCACCGGAAGAGGCGGAAAAGGATTTGGCAGAACCTATCGAAGTAGGCATTTCAGAGGGGAATTTAGAGGGGAAGGCTTTGAACGCTGAATGTCCGTTTGTATATGGAGATTCGGAATGGAAGCTTCAGACTTTTGTGCCGGAGGATATGCTGATAGATGGGGAATTGGCCATGGATGACAGAGTCAATTTCCTGATACAGGCGGTCTGTGGAGAGGAATCCTATGTGCTGTTTGATGAGATGGTTCACATTGGAGTGCCGGCAGCGGATGTGTTTATCGATCAACAGGAGCAGTTGCATATTATTCTCAGGGATGTGCGTACTGCAAAATATAGAGTGACAGATTTTGTCTATGATGCAGAGAATAAGAAATTTATCGGCAAAGATGCATTAAATGAAGATGCAATCAATTACATCGGAACAACGGGCAGATAGGCTTTTTTCATATCAAGAAAACAAAGAAAAAAGGAACTAATAGGAACTGAATGGAAGGAAATTTAACAAGAGGACCAATTTTAAAGACGTTAACGAAACTTGCGATTCCGATTATGGCATCGTCATTTTTGGGAACATTATATAATATTACGGACATGGCATGGATCGGGTTGCTTGGCGCCAAGGCGGTTGCCGGAGTAGGCGTAGGAGGTATGTTTACCTGGCTCTCGCAGGGCCTTGCCTCAATGGCAAGGATGGGCGGTCAGGTACAGGTTGCACAGTGCATCGGACGAGGAGAGAGGCAAAAAGCGCATGGATTCGCGCAGACAGCGATGCAATTGGCATTATTGATGGGACTGGCTTATGGAATCATTGTAGCGCTGTTTGCCAATCCGCTGGTAGGATTTTTCCGGTTGGAGGATGCGGAAACACTGAGAGCCGCGTTGGATTACACCAGGATTGTGTGCGGATTCATCGTTTTTTCGTTTTTGTCCGTAACGTTAACCGGAATATATACGGCACAGGGAGATTCCAAGACGCCGTTTGTCGCAAATCTTTTTGGTTTAGCGGCGAATATGATTCTGGATCCGGTTTTGATTCTGGGACCGGGACCATTTCCGAGATTTGGGGCTGCAGGAGCAGCGATAGCGACTGTTTTGGCTCAGGTAATTGTTAGCGGGATCATGCTGCTGGGAATTTTCGTGCAGAAGAAGGATAATGTGCTGAAAGGACTCCGTTTGTTTGTAAAAATTCCGCTGGAATATGTGGAGGAAATCTGTAAAATCGGAATTCCTACGGCGCTTCAGGGTATGGCGTATTGTTTTATTTCCATGATTTTGACGCGCATGGTGGCCGGCTTTGGCCCAGAGGCGATTGCTACGCAGCGGGTAGGCGGTCAGATCGAATCAATCTCATGGAATACGGCGGACGGATTTGGTGCAGCTATGAATGCTTTTATCGGTCAGAACTATGGCGCAGGTAAAACCGAACGTGTGAAGAAGGGATATTGGGTATCTTTATGGACCGTTGGCATATGGGGACTTTTGATCACCCTTATGTTTGTGTGTGTTCCGACACCGATCGCGAGTGTGTTTTTCCATGAGAAGCAAGCGATTGCCACAGCGGTTGATTATTTGATCATTGTCGGATTCAGTGAAGCGTTTTTATGTGTGGAGATGATGACGGTAGGTGCGTTATCAGGACTTGGAAGGACGCGTCTGTGTAGTGTGATCAGTATTGCCTTTACATCGCTTCGCATCCCGCTTGCGATCATTTTAAGCAGCAGTGTGTTGGGAATTCTGGGAATATGGTGGGCGCTTACGACAACAACCATGATGAAGGGCATGATATTTACCTGTGTATTTTTACTGATTGTGCGAAAGATGACCGATACGAAAATAAAATAATTACAACCTTAATAATGCCTGTGCAGGATTTTTCAATCTAGTGCAGGCATTGTTTTGAACTTGGAACGGATGGTGTGTTTATGGCGGAGCCGGTGTCAAATGTGATCGGCGGAAGCATCTGCTTTATCACGATGCTTTGTACCGTGATTCCGGAGCTGAGGGCGATGGAGAAAGGTTGTTCTGGCGATGGAGCATGAGCCGGTTTATGTGACGCTGTAATCGAAAATATTAAGTTTGCAATCGATTGTCTTAAGGAGTAAGATAGAGGCAAAAGAATAAGGAGGAGTTTGTAAAATGAACAGGTTGATGAAACAATGCGCAGCATTTGTGCTTGCATTTGCACTCGCATTCACATCGGTAAATATGACCGGTCTGTCGGTGGAAACGACCTACGCGGCAACGACACAGACAATCACCAGGTCGACAACGGTCGTATGCAAGAAGAATGCCGTTGTGAAGGCACCGAAGGGATATCGAAATTGCAAGTTCTTAAGTTCCAATTCGAAAGTTGCTACGGTAAATGCAAAGGGAAAACTGAAGGCACTCCGTCTTGGCGTGACAACGATCACGGTAAAAAGCGGTGCGAAAACAAAAAAATATACGGTCACGGTCATTCCGGCGAAGAAGAGTGACGTAAGACTGAATCAGGAACTGATTTTAAGCGGACAGAACGTTCGGTTAAAGCTGGTTTCCGACAAGTATGATACAAGTCAGGTGAAGCTGTATATCGATAGTGCTTTTAAAGAAATCGACCACAAGGGAAATTGTAATTTTAAGGAATCCAATTGTTATCAAATGAGCGGATCGCTGTCCTATTCGTACGGAAAGTTTAAAAAAATATTACATTGTATGTTTGTGATAAAAAAGTAATTATGGACGGAATTGCGCCGACGGATACATGGGGATCAGAAGATATCTGGGCCGGGGTAAGCTATGATACGAGTTCTTTAAAATGGGAGTTCTTTGATGAGTCATTTAACTATAAGCAGTTAAAAAATAAGGGAATTGAAATTCAAATTGACGGCAAGCCGTTGCCGGATACAGTTGTTTATACTCCGGGAGAACACACCTTTACGATCGTTGCCGGAATAAATCAGTATAGTCAGAAAGCCGATGTCACTTATTCCGTGAAGGACGCACTTGTAAAGAAAGATGCAAGGGGCTACGCAAAGGACGGAAAAGAAGTATTTGACGCAGCATTTGCTGCTGTCGATCAGGTGGTTAAGGATGGAATGAGTGAGGAAGAAAAGGTAAAAGCCATCCATGACTATTTGATCTATAGTGCCAATTATGTCAATGACGGTAACTACCAAAGCGCGGAGAACTGGGCATATGGAGCCGGTGGAGTACTGATCCATAAGGAAGGTGTGTGTCAGAGTTATGCCATCGCCTTTTATATGATGGCAGTATCGGCAGGACTTGATTGCAAATTTGTGACAGGAACTGCAAAAGGTGGAGGTCATGCATGGAATCAGGTTAAGGTGGACGGAAAGTGGTATTATATCGACTGTACCTGGGATGATCCGATTATGAATGGGCATAGCGGTGGTGGAGAACGCTATAAATACTATTTGTCGGAGACTCTTTGGTCGGATCACACGATAGAGGAATCTAAGGATCTGGCTGATGATGGAAAATATTCCTGGGAGCATTTATATCTGACAGGAAAAGATTATTAATAGAAAAAGGAAAGGGACGATACAGTGTGTCGTCCCTATTATATTTATTTTCCGTTTGTTTTGATTTTAACAATTCTCGGGATGTACATTGTGATTACGGTAAAAAATGATGCAGAGCATCAGACGCAAGTTATGGAGTCGATGATCGCAAATGAAATCAGTATGGAACGGAGCAGGCACATCCGGACACTCAAAAAATACTTACAGAGAAATATACAGAGTGCCGGGCTGTGGTAGAGGCTATGAAGTCACGGAAGCGTGGGGCTGCAATATACAGGGGAAATATGTACAGTTATGGTTCTCTCAAGGATATTCCGGTTTCCATCTGTATCGTATCACCGGTTACGGAAATCTATCGTGTTGTATATGGATTAGGATATGTGATGGCCGCAGGTTTTGCAGTCTATCTGATCATCGGAATTGCTGGAAGCCTGTATCTTTCAAAACGTGTGAATACTTTGATTCGTTGGAATGTAAATCTCCAGCGATTCCTGCCCTATGATTCGAAGGATATTATATGCGATCATTGTCAGCTCCAGCACCAGTTTGTTGCTCTCAAACTTTCCCGACGGGAGTCTTTCAACATCTATGTCCGTCTTGATTTCACTGTGATACTGCCCATATCGGTCAATGGTTCTTTCCGTGATCTCATAAATTGTGCGTATTCCGACAGTTTTCTCCTCGTTATCAGAAAGGGAATATGTCACATCCCGGAAGGTCTGTCCGATATAAAAAGTTTTCCTATCACGTGGATGCTGGATATTCTGGCAGCATTCCCTGACGGATCCCTGCCATTCTTCTTTACTTTCCTGTCGGGGATTCCGTTTTATGATGAAAGACACATTGTTGTATTTATAGCTTTCTTCCATAAAGATGCCTATGTTTTCAGATGCATCGTTGCCGGAATCCAGGGCTGTCGGCTCTATGTGCATTTCACGCAGCATGTCGACATTTGCCTGCTGGATGTCTTTGCGCAGGGAATCCCCGATCATGTCAAAACGCTGACGGAGTGTTTCGGCGGAAGGAATCGCATAGGAGATGCCTAATGCGTATTTGTAGTAGTCAGGGTCATCCATCATTTCACGGACAGCCTCATATTGGGGTTTTCCCTGACAGAGCATACCAATATAGGTGAGGAGCACGGTTGATTTTTTAACAAAACTGCTTTTTCCAAGTATTTGCCCTACGAATACCAGACCACTGGGAGTAATGAGCCGCTCATTCCAGCAGGTATTATTGCTGAAAAAACGGGATGTAACACTATGGTAAGTTTCACGGAATAAGGTATACATATAAACAAATGATGCGAAAGCTGAAACAAATGAAAGGATAAGAAAAACGATATGGCATTTTAAATTATTCATTTAGAAGACAGTGCGATGAAACATTCCGCTATTTCAAGAGCGATAAAAAGCGTAGTATCTGCTGAAATTGATTGGGTTACGGATGTGTCTGGTTTAATGAGATTAACGATTGGGAAGGAAAATTAAGGGATCTGATAATTAAATTAGCGGAAAAATAAAATAAATCAAAGATTAAATGATAAAAGGACAGGTGATTTTTATAGCGATATATGTGATTTCGGATATTCATGGGGAATATGATTTGTTTATGAAAATGCTTGAAAAAATTAAATTTCAGGATACCGACACACTGTATATATTGGGAGATATACTAGACCGGGGACCAAATCCCATTCAGTTGTTGCGAAGACTTATGGAGATGCCCAATGCGATCCCGATTGTGGGGCGTGTTTTCCTGATGGAATCGGTAAAGAAATCTACAGAGCGGCAGAAGCTGATCCTGGAAGCTGATAAGGTGATGGTCCAATCTATAAAGAAATACGAAAATGATGCCAGGGTGATTGTTTCGACAAAGCGGACCTTTGAGGCTGCGGCAGCATATAGACAATTGAGAACGGTGGTTCACAATTTTGCTTCTGGGTCTAATCCCGGGGGCGGTGTAGTACATGGGGCAAGTGCACAGGAAGAGTGTCTTTGCAGATGCTCAGGGTTATATTTTAATCTCAATGTTCAGCCGATGTGGGATGATGTCGATGTTATCACTTGCGCAGCACCAAACCTGCGGGAAAATCCAAGCAATGGGTACAATCAGGGAGATGGCAGTGCAAGAGTAATAAAGCTTCATGAAAAAACAAAATACACTTGATTTTTATAAAAAATTGTGATAAATTATTATTTGTTACGGACATAGATTTGTTTGTAAGCAAATAGGACGGCGCGTGGCTCAGCTTGGTAGAGCGCTGCGTTCGGGACGCAGAGGTCGCAGGTTCAAATCCTGTCGCGCCGACGATGCAAGGATTCCGGTACATGGGTGAGAGAATCCTTGGCAGGGGCAACCTCAGAGGCTTTTATGAAGCTTCTGGGGTTCTTTTTATTGTAATAGAAATACATAATTGTTATAATAGTGCGAGGAAAAATAAAGGAGAATGCCATGGACAATTTCGAAGAAAATAAAAAGCAGGATGACATGCAGGAGACAAATCTGCAAGTTGAAAACCTGCAGGATGATACTGCACAAGCTGAAAATTTACAGGATAATGAAGTACAGGATGCTGCTTCACAGGAGGATAATACCTCATTAGAGAAAGAAAAAAAGAAAGAGAGGAAGAAACATATTATTGAGTGGACCGTATATGCGATCGTTCTTGTCGCTTTGTATATATCTTTTCACTTTATCTGGATGATTGGAAAAATTCCGTCAGAAAGTATGGAACCAACGTTAATGATACATGACTGGACCATCGGCAGCCGTACGATTTACAAAGACGAGATGCCAGAACGCGGAGATATCGTTATTTTCTATTCAGATGAAGAACAGGAGACAATGGTCAAGCGTGTGATTGGTCTGCCGGGAGAGACAATTACATTTGTGGGTGGTCATGTATATGTAGATGGAGAGCGGCTGGACGAATCGGCATATCTGGAAGATTCCGTAGTGACAGAACCGGGAGAGCAGGATGAGTTTGTTGTGCCGGATGGCTGTATTTTTGTGCTGGGTGACAACCGTGAAGTTTCTTATGATGCCCGCTATTGGGAGAATCCGTATATCAGCCAGGATAAGATCCAATCGGATGTTGAGGTTGTGATTCCATTCCACAAACTGCCGTGGTTTTAACAATTTTAACGTTGTGTATACAAGTGTCTTGACACCTGACATTGCCATCAGTATAATCAGAGTAATGTAGCAATTGAGAGAGATAGGAGCAGACACTATGTTTACAACAAGAGAATTACAGGATGAAATCATCCGATTAAAAAAAGAGAAAGACATTTGTATTTTGGCACATGCCTATCAAAGTCATGATATATGGGAAGTTGCAGATTTTGTGGGAGATTCTTATGGTCTTAGTAAGCAGGCGGCGCAGGCGGATCAGAAGACGGTTCTGATGTGTGGGGTCCGCTTTATGGCAGAGACCTGTAAGATTCTTTCCCCGGAGAAGAAAGTCATTCTTTCCAATCCAAAGGCCGGCTGCCCGATGGCAGAGCAGATGGATGTGGATCTGATTTCCGGTGTAAAACAGATGTACCCGGATTATACGGTTGTTGCATATATCAATACAACATCGCAGTTAAAGACCATCTGCGATGTCTGTGTAACATCATCATCCGCAGTACAGATTGTGAAAAATATTGAAAACAAAAATATTTTGTTTATTCCGGACTGCAACTTGGGTAAATGGGTAGCAGATCAGGTGCCGGAGAAGAACATTAAGCTATTGCAGGGCGGTTGCCCGACACATGTGCGTATGTCAAAACGCGATGTGGAAAAAGCGCGCAAAGCACATCCGAACGCATTATTGCTCGTGCATCCGGAATGCCTGCCGGAAGTATCTGAACTTGCAGATTTCCGTGGAAGTACCACAGGAATTATGGATTATGCAAAGAAAAGCGATGCAAAAGAATTTATCATCGGTACAGAGAACAGCATTGTACAGCATTTGCAGTTTGAATGTCCGGACAAGCAGTTCTATCCATTATCCAAAGACTGTGTATGCCATAACATGAAGCTTACAACGCTTGGAGATGTATACAATTGCGTGCGTGGTATTGCAGGAGAAGAGATTGTATTGGACGAAGAGGTGCGTAAGAAAGCGGGCCGTTGCATCAATACAATGTTGGAGCTTGGACAGTAAATATAGAAAAGGAACGTCTCATTCGAAAAGGGTGAGGCGTTTTTTCATAGGAACGTAAGAGAGTGTACTTCTTTTTCTTTCAAAAAATCCCCCTCCCTGGCTGTTTGTGAAATCTATCCGTGAAATCTATCCGTGAAATCTATCCGTGAAATTCATCTACAAATCAAAATTAACGATAAACATTAATTTGTTGTTGACATACATATATTTCTGCACTATAATAACCTTATCATTAATGATAAACGATAATTTTATTACGCTATTAATTAAAAGGAGGCTATTATGGAACTTAAAAAAATATCGAATCTGGCAGGGATTATGGACAGAATCCTAAAAATAGTGCAGATCATCAATTACATTCTTATGGGTGTAACCCTGTTAAGTTCAATTGCAACTATGGTATCAGCCGGTCATTTATTTCAAACTTCATACACGGTTAACCTTGGAAACTATATCTTAAAAATGAAAAACAGCGGCAATTATGATGCTTCTCAAATACGAAATATTGTTGCTCTGAAATTTTTATCGATGGAAATTTTCTGTGTCATTTATGCATATGGAATTCATGTCCTGCGTTTTATTTTACGTCCAATGAAAGAAGGTCAGCCATTCCAGAAGGGAATTTCTTTAAAATTGAGAAAACTTGCTCTGGTTTCGCTGGTCGGTGGCGCTGTTCATCAGATTCTTGTTTTGGTTTATAACAATTACAAGATTAGTGCGTTTGATATGAAGTCTTTATTTAATTCAGATCTTTTATTAGACTACAGCCATATGTATAATATAAATATAACGTTTCTTATCGTGGCAATTATTCTTTATATTCTTTCGTATGTTTTCAAATACGGAGAGGCGCTGCAGAAAGAATCAGATGAGACTTTGTAAGGAGGATTTATGGGAAAAATAATACTCAGACTTGACCGTGTGATGGCCGATCGGAAAATCAGTCTAAAAGAATTATCAGAAAAAGTCGGTGTCTCAAACGTGAATCTTTCTAAAATGAAGACAGGAAAAATCAGTGCTATCCGTTTTTCGACATTAGAGGCTATTTGCGATGCGCTGGATTGTCAGCCCGGAGACATACTTGAATATAGTCCTGAAAATAAAGACACACCTCAATCATAGAGGCCCATTGTTTGCATAGCCAGCCAGAGACTTCTTATGAAAAATTCGATTTGTAGTACCAGAGTGTGAAAAAATGAAATATGGTCCTACTTTTTTAGGCATTATTGAAGAAAACAATGTGAAAAGTGGTACTAAAGAAAGAAGAATGTTTAAAATAGTTCTACTTTTCCAAAGTAAATGTGCGAAAAATCCTCAAAAAATGGTACCAAACTACATAAAGTAAAACAAATAGTCCTATTTTATGGAAAGTAGGTGTCATTTCGGAAAAAGAATTACATTTCATAGCCAGACATAGAGGGAGACTTCTTATGAAAGAAAAATTTGCAACTGCTTCGTGGTTACATTGTCTGATTGAATTGCACATATCTCAGCCAATAGTCCAAAAATCGTTCGCGGAGTTAACTTGCAAATTTATCTTGAAGAAGAAAGTCTCCCTCTTTGGCGTCCCCATGAAATAATCCCCCTACTTTTGATTTAAGGAAACACTTGTACTTGTACCCCTTGCCACCAGTGTATAGGTTTCTCCTTCTTTAAGATCCTCACAACTGATCACAACAGAAGAGTATTCTTTCGAAGGACTGTAAGAAACGCTGTCGAACGAACATCCGCTGATGCCGCAGGCCAGCAGGGCATATCCCAATAATCCGGCTACTAATTTCGTATTGTTATAACTCATAAGCACTCGCCTCCAAAGTGGCTGGTATTTAAAAGGAACATTGCGGCTCCGACCACAAGGGAAAAAAGCACCGCATAGCCGAGGTAACCCATGCCACTGATCAGTCCGGCTGCCATCGCAAGAAAAATGGTTCCGATTTCTTTTGCGCTTCCCGGTACGGATCGGAAACGTACAAGAGAGAAAGCACCGGCCACTGCAACGCCTGCGCCGACATTTCCGTTAACCATCATGATGACAACACATACGACAGCCGGGAGCAGCGCAAGCGTTACAACAAAACTTTTCGTGTAGTGGCTTTTGTGCATATATAAGAAAGAGAGAAAAAGCCCGTTTGTCAGTGATACGGCAATGCAAAGCAGAAACTTTGGAAAAAGATGTTTTATAAATTTTCTGTTCACTGAAAAAATGCACGAGCCAGAGAATGTTGCGGTCAAAGGTCATCCGGAAATCCGGGTTGAATTTGTCGTAAAAAGCTTCTCTTTCATAGGAAAGAAGAACTTTCGGTGCGAGACGGTGATACGTGCACAGGCAATAGTCAATTTCATGTGCAATCTGGGAATCATAAACCGGATGATTATGTATGGAAACTGTTTGCTTTCCGGTATGTACACAGTATAGTAGGCAAAGTTTAAATGAACCTTAAAGGAATGTTAATGTTGGAAAAAGGTTCATTGATTGACATAAGAACGTATATTATATACAATAGATATTGTTGTTAGTACACAAATAAAAGGAGGAATAAAACATGATTTGTCCAAAATGCGGAAGCGAGATGAATGATGGAAGCGCGTTCTGCACAAAGTGCGGAGCTGCGTTAAATGCACAGAATAATGAGCAGGCGAAGGGAAATTCAAACCCACAGGCAGATCCACAGATGAATGGAATGCCACAGGGGAACCCAAACCCACAGGCAGGTCCACAGATGAACGGAATGCCTTATGGTATGCCTCAGCAGCCATATGTAGATCCAAAAGATCATACTGCTGAGTTCAATCCAAAGGATATTTCAGATAACAAAGTAATGGCTATGCTGCCATATCTGATGGGAACCATCGGTATCATTATCGCTTTGTTGGCATGCAGAGAATCTGCATATACATATTTTCATGTACGTCAGGCACTGAAGATTACTGTATGTACCATTTTAGTTACTATTATTACAGTGGTTCTTTTCTTTACCATGATTGTTCCAATCGCAGGTGGAATTTGTGCGGTAATTCTTTTCGTTGTAAAGATTATCTGCTTCTTCCAGGTATGTTTCGGAAAAGCAAAGGAAGCACCAATCGTAAGCTCTTTTGGATTCCTGAAATAATTGTATATTGCAGAAATAAAAACGGCAGAGACTGTAAAACAGTCTTTGCCGTTTTTTTAATAGAAAGCTATTTTTATGAGGAAAGTGTAATTGTAAAAAGAAGAGAATTTCCATCATCGCTGCGAGCGGTAATTTTTCCCTTGTGCGCATTTGCAATTGCATAGACAACGGATAGTCCGATACCAAAGCCACCAGTTTTCTGGTTACGGGATTTATCGGCGCGGTAAAAGCGCTCGAACAGTTCGTCGTGTCGACCGACCGGAATGGAGTCCGTTGTATTCCACACCTGAAGGATGAGATTGCGCCCTGCATTGTGGAAAGAAAGGCGGATTTGTCCGTCATCTGTGGAATACTTGACGGCATTGTCCAAAAGCAGTGAGATCAGCTGCCGGATACTTCCTTCATTTCCATAGTAGGTGAGATCCGGAGCAATATCGCAGGTAAGTGTTTTTCCACGCGAAGCAGCAAGTCCAATAAATGGTTCTGCCGTATCGATGACAGCATCCGATATTGCAAAAATCTGCATGTCCAAAGTGGTTGTCTCCTCATCCATGCGGGAGAGAAAAACCAGTTTTTCAGTCAGGGAAGTCAGGCGGGCAATCTGTTTGCGCGTGCTTTTGGTCCACTGATTTTCGCCCTCCATCATTTCAAGCACCTCGGTGTTGGCATCAATGATTGTCAGTGGTGTCTTGATTTCATGACTTGCATCCGTGATAAAACGCTTTTGCTTTTCATAGCTTTCCGCTACCGGTCGCAGAACGATTTTTGAAAAAAAGACTACAAGAAGGAATACCACGAGAAGTCCGGCAAGACTGATGCCGACACTTGCCAGTAAAAATGCATGAAACGTGTTCAGCTCGCGTTCGCAGTTCACAAAAATGTAGGTGATATTTTCAGAATTATCCAGTGTTACGGTCTGATAGCGGTAGCAACTGACAAATCCGTGGCTTTTTCCGTTCTTATATAAAAAAGATGCATAATCGGAAGCGTCCTGTGTGGTAACAGCAGCAATCTTTCCAGTATCAATCTGTTCGATCGTACCATCATCCGTCAGTGTTACTGTAAAAAAACGCGTATCAAAACTGGCTTCCGGAGACATCTGTCGTTTGGCACCGGGATCGTCGGCGGGTTTCTGATCTTTGTTGTTCTTGTCGTCCCCCTGTTTGGGCGGAGGCGTGTTGTCCGATTCTTCCGGAAGATGTCCGTCATTGTCAGAAATCATGGAAATGCGCGCATCGGCATTGCGACAGACATTCATGTAGTTCGCAAGGTTGATTCCAGTCATGATGATTGCCAATACAATGCCAATGGAGCACATGGCAATCGCAATAAATTTTTTTCGCAGTTTCTTTAGCATATCATTTCTCCTTTTGCATTCGATCGGCTACTCAATCAGGGAATATCCGACGCCGCGCGTCGCTTTGATCTGTACGTGGGCATGGAGTGAACTGAGCTTTTTCCGGAGATAGGAGATATAAACCCATACCACATTGAATTCTGCTTCGCTGTCGTATCCCCAGATTTTGTCCATGAACTGGTCTACGGAAATGACCTGACCGGGATTGGTCATGAGCATTTCCAACATCTGATATTCTTTGTTGGCAAGTCTTATCGTTGTCCCTTCCGAATTGGAAAGCTGATACGTGCTGCGGTCCAGCTGAATATCCGAAAACTGCAAAATGGAGTCGGTTGTCTTTTCCTGCCGGCGCGTCATGGCACGAATCCGTGCAAGTAATTCTTTCATGGAAAAAGGTTTTGTGAGATAATCATCCGCACCGCTGTCAAGTCCTGTTACACGATCATCGATTTCCGATTTTGCAGTAAGCAGAATGATCGGCAGATGAATGCCGTCAGCACGGACTTTTTTAAGAACTGTAATGCCATCCATCTTCGGCATCATGATATCAAGGATCGCTCCGTCGTAATCTCCCGCTTCCAGATAATCTAAGGCATCCTGACCATTGTACACCGCATCAACCGAGTAGTTGTTATGTTTGAGCACCGTTACCAGTGCGTCTGAAAGATCTTTTTCATCTTCTGCAAGAAGTAAACGCATGGAATTCCTCCTTATTGTTTCGTTACATAATTCTCTACATATGATAACATCATTACACGAATAAGATAAAGTACGAACCTTAAATATACTTAAAAAATGCATTTTCGGGTATAAAAGAAAAGAATTGCAACGAACCTGCTCCTCCAGCCAACCTCCCGCCCCCACGCATGCGCCCTCACACTTCCACAGTTACGGTTTAAGCCAGAATTACAGAAGTTGTGGAAGCCTTTTCCTGCCTCTATTTTCGTGTCCGGCTCGCGTTTCGACATCTCCGCCGCTGTGTCTGTCTCTCGAAGATGCGCTCAGCATTTCTAGTTCGTCTAAGAGGGGGCATTCACAAATCTGATTGTGCTCGCTCTCCATTGTGTCGCCCATCATAGTATTGCATTACTTGTTAGTAGAACGAGGGCGCAAATGCGACCCGCGAGCCCGGTATTGTTCATACCCCCCTCTAAGACGAATACAAAATACTTCGGACGTCATCTTCGAGAGACAGACACAGCGGCGGAGGTGTCGAAACTTGAACGGACAGGAATCATCAAGGAGGCAGGGGAAGGGTTGCTACAAATTCGTAATTCTGGCTTACTAGTAACTGTGGAAGTGTGAGGGCGCATGTGTGGGGGCGGGAGGTTGGCTGGAGGAGCAGGTTCGTTGCAATTCTTTTTTATAGCCGACCCCTAACATACATTTTACATCCAATTTACATAGGAATGGTTACACACTTTACATTTGGCACGTAAGATAACACCTGTACTCGAAAAGAAATAAAATGAAAAAGAGAAAGAAAAGAGGAAAAGACATGAAAAACAGAGTAAAAAAAATGGTGGCAATTCTTACCGCAGCTACAATGGTTGCAGCAGGAGTAATGGGATGCGGAAGCAGTGATACAAATGCAGATGCAAACAATTCCAACGACAATACAACACAGACAGAGAGTCAGGCAACAGATAATAATACAGCAGACAACACGGACTTAAGCGGATCTGTTACATTAGCAGGAAGTACTTCCATGGAGAAACTTGCAAACGCAATGAATGAAGCATTCATGGAAAAATATCCAAACGTTTCTGCTACAGCAGAGTTTACCGGATCCAGTGCAGGTATCGAATCACTTGCAGCCGGAAGCGTAGATATCGGAGATGCTTCACGTGCACTTTCTGATGATGAGAAAGGCCAGGGAATCGTAGAGAACATCGTAGCAATCGATGGTATCGCAGTGATCACAGATACAGACAATACAATTACAGATATCAAGTCTGAAGATCTTGCAAAGGTTTACACAGGAGAAATCACAAACTGGAAAGATCTTGGCGGAAAAGATGAGCAGATCGTAGTTATCGGTCGTGAGGCTGGTTCTGGTACAAGAGATGCATTTGAAGAGTTGATGGATGTAAAGGATTCCTGCAAATATGCACAGGAACTTGATTCTACAGGTGCTGTACTTGCAAAGGTTGCAGCTACTCCGGGAGCCGTTGGATATGTATCACTTGATGTTTTGGATGACACTGTAAACGGATTAAAGATCAACGCCGTAGAGCCGACAGAAGAGAACATTCTTGCAGGCACTTATGTATTGCAGAGACCATTCGTTATGGCAACCAAGGGAGAAATCTCTGAGCAGAGCGAGCAGGTACAGGCATATTTCGACTTCATCAACTCAGAAGACGGACAGAATGTTATCAAATCTGTAGGACTGATCATTCCACAGAAGTAAAAGAACATGTGAGGACAAAGATATGAACAACGGTAAAGCAGCAAAGCACATCGTAGAAACGATTGCAAAAATAATATTTCTAATATGTGCGGTTGTTGCCATCGTAGCAGTTCTTTCCATAACAGTTTATATGTTTGCAAAAGGCACCCCGGCACTGGCAAAGGTCGGGGTGACTGACCTGTTATTTGGAACTGCATGGCAGCCTACCGCAGCGAACCCGACGTATGGAATTTTCTATATTATCTGTACTTCTATTATAGGTACAGCCGTAGCGATAGCTATCGGTGTGCCAATCGGAATTCTCACCGCGGTATTTATTACAGAGGTATCGAACAAAAAGCTCGCGGCAATCGTACAGCCGGCAGTGGAATTACTTGCTGCAATTCCATCTGTAATCTATGGTCTGCTTGGCATGATGCTTTTGAATCCACTGATGTACAAATTGGAAAAGCATATATTTGCGGGAAGCACAACCCATCAGTTTACCGGAGGCGCGAACCTTTTGTCAGCAATTATTGTACTGGCAATTATGATTCTTCCTACCGTAATCAATATCAGTGTATCGTCCATTCGTGCGGTACCGGGACACATGAAAGCAGCGTCCCTTGCACTTGGAGCGACACACATCCAGACGATATTTAAGGTCATGATTCCGGCAGCAAAATCCGGTATTCTGACAGGTGTGGTACTTGGTATTGGCCGTGCACTCGGCGAGGCAATGGCAATTAACATGGTAGCCGGAGGCTCAGTAAATATTCCGCTGCCGTTTAACTCGGTACGATTCCTTACCACACAGATTGTCAGCGAGATGAGTTATGCAGAAGGCCTGCACAGAGAGGTGCTTTTCACTGTTGGCCTCGTATTATTTGTCTTCATTATGATTATCAACCTGATTCTTGCACAGGTTGAAAAGAGAGGAGCTGTGGAGCAATGACGAAAAATCGGACAAGTATTTGCACAAAAACAAGACATCCGGGAGATTTTCTGATGTACATCGCAATCTATGCATGTGCAGCAGTTTCCGTGGCTCTGCTTCTTGGAATCATCATCTATGTATTTGTAAAGGGTATCCGCAGTGTAAACTGGGAATTTTTGACCAGTGTGACTTCGGTGCTGAATGGAACAACAGGTATTGCAGGTAATATTTTAAATACATTGTATATCATTGTTCTGACCATGCTTATGGCAACACCGGTCGGAGTGGGTGCAGCTGTATATCTCAATGAATACGCAAAACCGGGCAAACTGGTCAGCCTGATCGAGTTTGCCACCGAGACACTGGCAGGAATTCCATCGATCATTTTTGGTCTGTTTGGCAAGCTGTTTTTCGGTGAAACACTGGGCTTTAGCTTCTCGATTTTAACGGGTGCGTTTACCATGGCACTTATGGTTCTCCCCCTTGTGACCCGTAACACACAGGAAGCATTAAAGACCGTTCCGGACAGTTACCGTACCGGCGCGATCGGTCTGGGTGCAGGCAAATGGCACATGATCCGTACCATTTTACTTCCATCCGCAATGCCGGGAATCATTACCGGAGTCATCCTTGCGGTCGGAAGAATCGTGGGCGAATCTGCCGCACTGCTTTTCACCGCAGGAAGTGCCGGGCTTCTTCCAAAGAGTTTTACACAGTTTATGGAAAAGGCCGCACATCCGGGTGGAACCCTTACCATTCAGTTATATTTGAGCGCAACAAAGGGCGAGTTCGGCGTAGCCTTTGGTATTGCGGTAGTACTTCTTATCATTGTGCTGGGCATCAATTTCCTCACGAAGGCACTGGCAAAGAAGTTCGACGTCGAACGCAGATAGATGAAATTTGTTACTGTCCACATATAGGTGTGATCAGTGACTATAATTTTTCAAAAAAGCTGGCGAATGAGATTTCGCTGGCTTTTTTAATGTGCTATGATTAGTTGTAGAAATATCGGATCAGCATAGAGGAGATTGTAACAAATGAATTTTATTGATAAAGCATTTGAAATAGGGCTACCGCAATCCAACTGGCTTTAGACGGTGGGTTAAGGTAGTCAAAAATCAGAAATTATTGTATACTCATGGCATGGGAACATGGAAATCTAAAAACAGACACAAATACCTATTACAATATCACATTATTTTTGTCTGCAAATATAGAAAGAAATTACTGGTTTCGAGGCAGATATCAGATGATATAAAACAGTTCTGGAAAGAACATACCTTTTGGACAGATGGATATTTTGCCTGTAGTGTAGGAA
>OMAS01000038.1_pt1 | contig 74352 bp, 65 predicted proteins | sample 1674031 | NCBI WGS metagenome assembly OMAS01 (sample SAMEA103958138, study PRJEB25191) | human gut metagenome | biome: human-associated habitat [ENVO:00009003]; feature: intestine environment [ENVO:2100002]; material: feces | place: Germany | collected 2013/2015 | reverse complement strand
CATTGAAAGGAAAAGTGATTGTTGATGCCAAATATGAGAAGGTGGAGATTCGTGACAAAGGAATCGCCGTGGTAACAGGCATTACGGGAAAAACACAGACAATCAAACTTTTAAAGGTAAAAGAGTAAAAGGACAAAAAGGCTTTTTACTTTTTGAAATGACAATGAAGAAGATAAAGCTTTTTGATTATCAGGAGGACATGGTGAAGAGAGTTCAGGAGGCATTCAAACATCATGATGCTGTCATGGTACAAATGCCGACTGGAACGGGAAAGACGTATCTGCTTGCCGCCCTCGTAGGTTTGTTCTTGAAAGAGGAAGTGTGGGTGGTAGCCCATCGTCGTGAACTCGTTTCACAAATCAAGGACACCTTGGAAAGATTCTTCTCTTCCCTAAAAAACACCTCCATCAAAGTGGCATCGATACAATGGCTGTCGAGACACTATGGAGAGATGGAAGAGAAGCCAGGGTTGATAGTGATAGACGAGGCGCACCATGCTTTGGCAGAGACATACGCTGAGGTGATGAATGCCTATCCGAAGGCGAAGAAGTTGGGACTAACAGCTACGCCCTATCGATTGAATGGCAAAGGATTCACGGATTTGTTTGATACCCTGCTGTGCTCATGGAGCATGGAGAAGTTTATTGCCGAAGGGCGGTTGAGCCTGTATGACTACTACTCCATCAAGCCTGATAGTGCAGCCCAGCTGCTGATAGACTCGTTGCAAAAGCGAGGTGCTGATGGTGACTATCAGCAAAAGGAACTGAATGAAGTGATGGATGTGAGACCATCGCTTGAAAGGCTTTGCCTTACTATCAAGGAGTATGTGCCTGGGAAGAAAGGTATTGTCTATGCTATTAGTATTCAACATGCTGAGCATATTGCGGAGTTCTATCGGGAGAATGGCATCAAGGCTGTGGCGATTTCGAGCAAGACACCGCTTGCAGAACGGCAAGAGTTCATTGAAAGATTCAAATCTTCCTCGCTCTCCTCTTCCCTAAATTCCGCTTCAAATACTTCCGATGAGATTGAGGTACTGGTAAGTGTGGATTTATTCTCGGAGGGCTTCGACTGTCCTGATGTGGAGTTCATACAGTTGGCAAGACCTACGCTGTCATTGGCTAAGTATATGCAGATGGTGGGACGTGGACTGCGAGTGGCTGAGAGTAAGGAATTCTGCGTGATACTGGACAACGTGGGACTGTATAAGCGGTTTGGATTGCCATCTGTGGATAGAGATTGGCAGAGCATGTTTGAAGGACGTACTTCTCTGGAAGACATTCTGCAAGAGGCGTGTCTGCAGGTTAATAGTCACAACTGCAGGATGGACTTGATGATAGATGGTAATGAGGAGATGATGAAAATTATCAACCATAAGCGCCAACTGCAGATGATTATGGACACCTATGGCTATCAGATTGTAGAAGACGAAAAAGGACTGAAAGGCATCAAGGATAAGGATGGCAAGATGATATTGGAATGCCAATATAAGAAGATAGAAGTGACCAACGATGGCTTCGCCTATTGCTACATAAGAAAGAAAGTAGGTAGGAAGGAATGGATTGACTTGCGGAACAGATTGTGGTTTGCCAATAAGCCCCAAAGTGTGAAGCTGATGGGCATCGACTTCAGTACAGAGGATGGCAAAAAGCTGTACCCTCGCATCCTATCGAAGTATATTGATGAAAAGACCTATCTGACGGTGAAAACCTTGGAACTGCAAGTAGGAACAGGACTGAGTTGGAAGCATAGGTTTATTCCATGGGACGAGCCGAATAAGGTGTATCTGTACAAAGAAGGAGAAGGCAACTCGCGACTGTATATTGATGAGAATGAGCAATATTATGTGCAGAAGAACATCGGCAGTCAACTGGAGAAAGTGGATTCTCGTGAGGCGTTGGCAGAGTTTGCCAAAAAAGACAAAGAAGAAAGGGAGAAAAGTTTAGAAAAACTTAAGAATTCATATAAACATTATGAATATTATCCTGTTGATAATCTCTATCCTATCAAGAAATATCTTGGAACAGCGAAAGATAAGATAACAATCGAGAAAGACGGCATTTGGCATGTGGAGGATGCACAGGTTAATGAAAGCTATTGGGTTGATCCTGTCACACGTAGGAAACATTATACAAGACCTGTTCTTTTTAAACGTGGCTATCTGAACATCTTGAAAGAAGGAGACTGGTGCTATGTGAGAAACATTCCTGGACTTATGAACAGACCATTAAGACAATGGGAAATTGTGGCAGATGATAACCTCTGTGTTATCAAGAATACGTATCTGATAGAGAAAAGTGAGCCTGATCAATGGTACAAGATTTGCAGAAGAACAGACGACTTCACTTATTTTTCTGTATTGGCATGCTATTATGAAAGTGAACTCATCAAGGATGATACGGAGATTCAAATTACTCAATTTGATGGCGAGGGCTTGAAAATGACCCAAGAAGGATTTACTTATACACCACTTGTGATAAAAACGCATAAAAGAAGTAGATGGCTGTGACAAAAACAGACCGATGTGAACAAGAGTTCATGTCGGTCTGTTTTTGTATATGTATGTTTCTTAACTAACGTTTTCGACGTTGCTGATGTCCAGGTCTCATCATTTTCATTGCCATCCCGAAGCACCTTCTTCTGAAGGCAAAATCATCCTCATCATCACGCTTTCCCCATCCTGTTCCTGGTCCACCTCCACCGCCACAACTTTGTGCTATTCTTGTAGCATTATCAAGATATCCCAAGTACAATGAAGCTGCGATTGAACAAATCGAAGCAGCATTTTCTGCCATACTAACAATAACAGAACCATCAAAAATATCGTCCATCATCTTATCCAAAAACTCTCTCTGTTCATACGAAAGTGAGTCTTTTAGAGCGTTGAATTTGGAAAGTCTGTTCTTCATGTCAAAAGCCGCGGAATGGTATCCTAGGGTTTCCATTTCATGAATTACTTGAACATTTACAGCCGGAGCGACCTCCTTATATTTGGCTCTAATCTCCTGATATCTGCCTTCTGCCCTAGCCGTTTTTTCAACAGCCAAAGCAGTCTTCTGCTCTTCTGAACTTCTCTTTTCTTCGGCTTCATGGGCTTTCGCTTCCAATTCTGCCTTCCGTAGTTCTGCATCATGGAGTTTGCTTTCTGCAATTTTCAGCTTATCTGTCTTGTCAAGTATTTTTCCTTCCGTTTTCTTGATTTCGGCATTGATTTGTGACAGTTTGCGGTCTGCTTCTTCCTTAGAAATCTTTCCTGTAGTAAGGTCTTTATTGAGTTTTTCAACCTCATATTCCAGGTCAGCCTTATGAGTTTCAAGATTCTTGATCATCGTAGCCAATGCCTTCAGACGGGCTGCAGAATGCTTGATTTCCCTGCTGAGTGATGCAATAATTCCACGCTGATTGGTAATCGTTGAATTTTGCTGTTCGATGGTTTTAGTGTTTTCTCGAACCTCTTCTTCCTTCTCCTGAGCATCCTTCCAGAGTTTCCTTCGATACTCTTCTGTGGTACGATGAACGGCCCCAGTCTCCTTGATGCTATCCCCTCTCTCCATACCATACTTCAATCCAACCTCATCTGCATATTCGGTATGAAGGCTATCCATATATTCAGAAAGAGCATCCTTTGTATTATTACCTTTCAAAAAAACACCGAAAAAGGAAAACTTATTTTTCTTTGTAATAGGCAAAACCGTACAATGTACATGCGGGTTCGTTTCGTCTAGATGCACGACAAAAGCAGCAATATTTTGCTCTCCATATTTTTTACACATGAAGGCATAAGCATCTTTTGCCCATGCCTCAATTTCCGGCATTCTCTTCAAGCCAGAATTGTCTGCTCCATGCTCCCAATCCACCTTCTGATTTCCAAAAGCCAGATTTCTCATTACTTCTCGGTTGCCACCCAAAATGAAGTTTGCAACGGTGCGGTAATACGGATCCTTCCCTTGATTGATTAAAGAAATGTTGGGATCTTTAATTCCACGTGCTTCCAGATTCTCCTTAATTCTTTGTGGAATTGTTTTCATCTTATCAACCTCTTTTACTACTCCACCCTTCCCTATTTCAAAGTTGAGACGTTCTCTCGAAGGGTCATAATTCCATTGAGCTTTCTTTGCAGATTCTTTGTCAGCCATCCGTCTTAGATGCTCATTACTCTGTGATGTAGTGAAACCTTTTCCAGGTCTCATATCTATAACATTCTTTGGTCCACTCATGTTTCTGATTTTTTAAAGAAGGGTTCTTAGGGAAGTATTCCCTAAGCCTAATACCCCACGGCTTGCCGCACGAATGTCAAAACGATTTACTTATCGTTTTTGGGGGATTTATAAGTTCCGGACGGAACTTAGTATTAGGCTACTAAAGACGTGAAAAACATCCCTCTCATGCGCAAGCGCATTTGTAAAAGAACCTTACTTTGCGATTGTTACTATTTCTACTTGCTGATTTACTTTGTTTCTCTAGAAGAGATATGTGACGAGGCTGAGGAAAGCTGAGTAAGCGATAACTGAGCCATCTTGTCAAGTTCTTCTTTGCTAAGATTAGCGACTACAATGGTCGGATTAATGGAGACCATTTTTGCCCGAAGAATGAGTTTGATATCGATTACATTCATCTCTTGGAGAGATCTTAAAAATGAGACTACTGTCTGACGAGTCCATTTCCAGTCTTTGCTAAGTTGAGAAATGTAGTTGCGTTTCAGTTCTCCATTTTCGAGGCCATCAATATGCCGGGATAGCAAATATCGGAAAGCCTTGATTTTCGAAAAACGCTTTGGACTCACTATCATTAGATCATTGCCTAAAAAGTCCATTACCTCAAAAGGAATATATATTGAGTATTTCCTTTCGGCTGATTTCGTTGTTCCATTCATGGAGTTTTGAACGTTTTTTGCATCACCAATATCTCTTGCTTTTTTCTTTTCAAGTTTCATAAGAATGACTCTATATTTATAATCTATTGTTTAAACTAATTTAATGATAAGGCTGTAGCGAAAGCTAAGCAGCCTTTCGGGAAATCTCTTTCCATTCTCGAAGCTCCCTTACAATGTGTCTGAGAGATTCTTTTGAGCCATCCTGTCCATGTCCTACGAACTTTGGAAAAATGGCTCCTGCGCCCAAAAGAATGTATATGCATTCAGAACCAATCAGGAGCCTTCCATCTATCAGGATAAGGGCAACAGAAACTGCTGCCGACAATGAAAATATCACTTTCTTCTGATTCAAACAAGTAAGAACATTCTCAGCTATACGATAGTTGAAAAGCAGAAAGGTACATAACAGATTTATTGTTATTATATTGTAGGGAGTTTGCGATGGGAGAAAAAACAGATTTTTCTCCCACGCATTCCAAAGACAACTGATTCCCTCGGATTTATCCATTTCCAAAAAAGAAGAGCATTCTCCAATCAAGTGATTTGTTCTAACTGCATAAAGGGTTGTTTCGTAATCAACATACTGAACAGCCAGAAGAACCATCACCCAAACCAGTGTAAAAAGTTTTCTTGCACTTATACTGGTTTTCATCTTGTCGTAGTACCACGAAAGAAATGATCTTGCTTTCTTCACCACTCCACGAATCTTTGGCAAACATGCCATCACTGCTGTTGACAGATTTCTCAGAAGAGGTGATCTGTCCTGGTTGGGTTGAACCCAAACATGATAAGCAAACGGAATGGCAGTTAATACAAACGCCAAAATTACTTTTAATGATAATATAAACATAACACCCGACTTTTAATAGAAATTTCTTAGTACCTCAGAGAACTTCTCTTTCTCCAGTATAAAGCACTGCTTTGGAGCAGAAGTATATTCCTTGGTAATCTGCCTGTACATGTTTTCCATGCTGTCATAGAAATGAACGGTCATGGAATCCACCACACCATACTGCCAGGAAGAGATATAGATGATATACATTCTGTTCTCTACAGGCATAGAATAAGCGACTACCTTGTAATCCTTGCCTTCATCTTTCTTCACGGCATATAGGACATGGCATCCAAGCTTCCTTGCAAGGTCATCTGTCAGTTCCTCTATCATGGCTTGTGAACAGAGTTGGAAATAAACCTCGGCATAATTGCCGTGCAACACTGTTTTCATCTCTAAGGAGTTGAACACCTCTGGTAGATTTTCTCTCATTTCTGAGAGGAAATCTGAGATAGAATCTTTCAAAACTTCATTTTCAAGCTGGTTGTAATCTACTAAAATATTCATAATATGTGCTATAAAGTTGTTGATAAATATGATTTCAAGAAATATTGAGAGAGAACTTCAGTAAATTTATCTTCCTCTTCTTTGGATTGCTTCTGCAAATCTAGTTTAGACAGAAGAGAAGGAATATATTTGGATATTTCGAGAAGTTCCTTTTTCTGCTCTTTCGTGAGAGCAGATGTGGAATAATCATCTATAGCCATGAAAGGCTGAATGAGCATCCATCGGTAATTGGCTCTCTGTGTTCGGTCGAGTTTTTTTCCATTTTCAATATCCTCTTTGCATGCTACAGCATTCTGGATAATTCTCCGGTTGTAACGCATGGTAAGAAAGAGCATTGTACGGTCGTTCACATCATCCGCTTTTTTCCCTACAGAATCATATAAACCATCATATACCTTTGAGGTGGCATCAGTGAGCTGCTGAAGATGATCATTGGAAACCTCGCTCAAATGCATCATCAGTGAACGGAAGCACTTGTCTTCCTTAGATATAAACTCTATCACCTGCTCTTCCGTTTTGAAAGGTTTTGCTTTGTTTAATAGATAATAATAGGCTCCAAGAGTTTCTTTGAGGGTTGGAAAAACATCCTGTTTATCCAGACGCTCGAAAAAGGAGATTGCCTCTTTGTAGGCATCTGCTTTTTCGATTTTCTCGCTGGATGTGGCGGTATTGAGTTTGAGATACATCACATCGTTTAAACTTCGAGGTTGGGAAAAAGCCAATCGTTTCAACTCTCCACGGATAGAGTCCGAGACCACAAAAAACGCCAAAGCCACCGGGCTTCGCAAATTAATGGAAGTGTCACGAGAGAAAACACTGTAAGCCGAGTCTTGCATTTCTAGCCAAGACGAGGTGGCTTTTGTAAGCTGTTCTATCGACATTTTCTTTTCTCCCTTCAAGGCTGCAAGCTCCTTCTTGCAACCTTCTACAGCATCTACCGATGTTTCAAACTTCGGATGGCTATTGCAGCTGACCAGGAGAGATGCTATAACCATCATACACAAAACGTGATTTTTTATCTTCATATGATTTTCGATTAATATTAAAACGCTGCAAAAGTATAAAATCTAGGCATAATAAAGAGCCTCGATTTGATATACCTTTGAAATTAACGTTTGCAAAACCTAGACAAAACAAATATATTACTAGTTATTAAGCAGTTAATAAAAAACATATAGATATTAAAACTGCAGCACCCTAAATCTTCACAACAGATTTAGGGTGCTACTTTAGATATAATAAAAGGAGCATACCTCATACAGATATACTCCTTCTTCTTTTTAGGTAAACAGATTCAATATGTTTTTTCCTTTTCCTCTAGCCTTTCTGATAGTATAAAAAGTACCACCCTTAGGCGTGCCATCGAAATAAGCAACCACACCTGCAGAGTGCGAAATCATGTAATCATTGCGAGCCAAATAGCATCCGGAGAAATAAACGTCACTCAAAACTATCGTTTCATCAGCCGATTCCAAAATCTTTCTGTAACGTTCTTGGTCTCGATGATTCCATCGGTTACTCTGATTCGTGAAAGGTACCACCGCTATGAGTTTAAGGCTTGGAAGTGTTTCCTTTAAGGCTAATACTTCCTCGGCAGCCAACATATCAAAACCTAGAGCCATCCCGCAAAGATAAAATCTTATTCCTTTGATATATAAGTCTTTTATCTGCTTTCTCACATTCTGTCTTATCTGACCGGCTTTTGATGGGGCTATCGACCGATGCCCCGTAAAAGCCATTGTTTCATTCATATTATAGTTCATACCTTACGTTATTTGTATTTATAAAAAGTCTTACCTAAAAACATTCCTCCTACTACATTTGCTCCATTCTCCTCTAGAAGATTGGCAAATCGAGCGTAACTTTTGCCGGTAGTTACCACATCATCAAATACGCAAACCTCTTTATCTTTGAAGAATGGTATATCGAAATCTATTATCTGAGGTCTAATTTCCTCTTTCTTCTTTCCTCTGCAATGTTCATGTACTGCCTTTCTGCTCTGCATAACTACAACATGAGAAAAGCCATTCTCTATACCGGACAACTCACTGACACGCTTGCAAAATGCTCGAAAACGTGTAGAATAATCTTCTCTCTTGCTTGTAGGAACACAAACAAAAGCCATTTTCTTTAATCTGTCTCCATACGTCTTTACAAGATGTTCTGCAGCAAGTTCAGCCACCTTCTCAAACGCATTGTCTCTAGCATCCTTGAATGCCCATACAAGTTTACGAGCAGCAACTGCATCCTCACCAACATTCTTAATACGAGCAGGAAAGTACTTCATAAAGAACTCCATGTTCTTATCAAGCTGCCTCTGTAATATTTCGTCTATCTGTTTCATACTCTAACTATTTTAAATGGTTCAACATAAATTATTCTGGATTTGAGGATTCATTGCCTTTTACGGTTTTTTGTTCCTTTCGATCCGATATTTTTTTTATCATTCCGTCATCTCGTCATCATATAGCCTTTTTACGTGCATTAAGAAATGGTGGTTCCAAGAGTCAGAACACCAAACAATTCGGTAGAAAGTTTTTTGGAAAACCCAAATGTGCAACATTTGTGGAAGGCATTCCGGAAAAGTTTTAGCCGAATAAGGCATCGCCTGGTGTTTGGTATCTGACAGAACCGCCATACCTTTGCACCGTAAAAAGCCAAATGATAGAGAGACGGCAACCACTATCATAAAAAATAGAGGTCGAAGTAAGGAACAAAAATAAAATATAGATATAAAGAAAGTAATACCCCAATGCTGTAAGCATGCAATAAAGCAATAAACAAACAACACTATAGATAAACAATGCAATAACAATATAGATATATAAGTACATAGCTATATAACACAATAACAATATATATAAATAGATATAGTCAAGCAAGATACCCACATCAAATACTCCGTTCTTTCCACCCTGCACTTGTACCGTGGAAAGAAGACCACTCTCCCTTGCTGCTCTAAGGTGATGCATGCATCGCATTAGTGCAGTTCCCCTGTCTTCTCTGGAAGAATCACCAACGTTGTTCCTGGAAGAGAAAGGCAGGGAAAGGGCTTAAACGGCGAAGGTATAGATATAAAGAAAAAACCTACCATATAGCAGCTATGTGGTATAAAAGACAAAGCAATCTAGCAAAATAGCCACTATTTGCGCCAAACAAAACCATCGTAGATACCTCTTGCCCCGGTGAAGCTGAATGGTTCAACCGGATGGCTGCGACCGATGAGGGAGCAGCCCAGGGATTTAACAAAAGAGGCAGCAACAGACTTGCCACCTCTGATAATCATTTACATTTACGTTTATGTCTCTTAAATTTAACGTAGTGGGGATCCAAAACCTTTATGTTATATGAATTTGAATTATCATATTTATTACGGCAATAAGAAAGTATTTTTTTCAATTCCTCGTGGCATTCTTCACGCTGCAAGGCTGAATAATTATAGTAATACGTAGAATCCTTATCCGCATAATCAACAAACATTCCTGCACTATCATTGCAACCGAAACAAGTTATATTATAGATAGGCTCTGTTGTTCTCATAAAAACCATATCACCAATTATAAGATATTTACTTGCTCTTTTTTTAATATTGGCTTTAGAAGTAGCATCACCTATCTCACCAGTCCAACGGCAAGCATTGTAATAATCATGCCCCCAAATTGCTTGTTGCCAATTCATTGTGTTAACAGTCTTGTTTTGTTCCAAAGGGTCAACATCAATTCTTTTCATGTCACGCCATTGAACATTGCGATAAAGTTTTCCTCTAAACACTCTGACTTCGCAATCTTCACAATTATAGCTTTTTACCACCATAACAAGAGGTGCGTCTTCCTTGCTACATTCCCTGATATTTACTGATGTAGAACTTTGAACCTCACGTATTCTTAACTTCTTACATCGAGGAGTAGGTAAATACTCCTCGTTGTAGCTAAAACTAATATACTGTTTCATAATTCAAATAGTAAGATGGTGGGGATATTCCCCACCTGATTAATAACTTTATACATTAGCTGGCGTTCAGCCATCTAGTGTTTGTAATTCTCGTTTGTGCACCGGCAATTCTGTATTCCTTTGCATCTTTCTTCACTTGGGAGTATGATTCACAACTCTTGTCGTAAACACTTTCTTTTTCCCAACCGCTACCCCAGTTAGTCCAAATTGCCCAACCATAGCCATATTTATTTTTCTTCTTCATAATCGTAATTCTAATTGTTAATACCTTGATTACACTTGCTTGGGCTTTTATGCAGTCTGCAAGTATAGTAATCGTAATCTTGTGATATTGGAGAGAAGTGATAAACATGATGCTTGCACCCTCCGCAAATTCGTTCTTTCGATATTGTAATCATACCATTACTCTTTCCACAAATCAGAAACATCGCTTCTCTTAAGATTGCGCATTTCCAAAAACTCTTTAAGGGTACTGCAATAAGTATTCATAGAATAGCAGTCTCCTTTTAAAATTACATGTACTTCCTTTGCCATAAATATCAATCTCCTATCTGCTTAAAGATTAAAGTTACTCTTTCAAATGGTTAGGAGTCCAAACCTCAACTTCCCATTCATACCCAACGTTGTTGCACTGGCTTTGGTTCATTCTTCGGATGTCCTCAGCCTGTTCTTCTGTGATAGGCTCGCTCTTCAACTTCATTAGTTTTTTGATACTAGCCTCTTTGTTTGTCCCGATGTATACCAAATCCTTGCTATCATGGGAGTTCCAATTATCTGTACGATAAAAGAGAAATACATTCATACTCTAAAATTTTAAATGGTTCAACATAAAAATTATTCTGGATTTGAGGATTCATTGCCTTTTACGGTTTTTTGTTCCTTTCGATCCGATATTTTTTTTATCATTCCGTCATCTCGTCATCATATAGCCTTTTTACGTGCATTAAGAAATGGTGGTTCCAAGAGTCAGAACACCAAACAATTCGGTAGAAAGTTTTTTGGAAAACCCAAATGTGCAACATTTGTGGAAGGCGTTCCGGAAAAGTTTTAGCCGAATAAGGCATCGCCTGGTGTTTGGTATCTGACAGAACCGCCATACCTTTGCACCGTAAAAAGCCAAATGATAGAGAGACGGCAACCACAATAATAAAAAAATAGAGGTCGAAGTAAGGAACAAAAATAGAATATAGATATAAAGAAAGTAATACCCCCATGCTGTAAGCATGCAATAAAGCAATAGACAAACAACACAATACCTATATAGATATATAAGTCTATAATAATATAAGCCTATAACACCATATAGATATGAACTATAACCCCCATTGAAGTGTCTCTTCCCGAAAGGCTATACCTTTTGCAATTGTTAATTTCAAAGGTATTTCGTATTTACGCCTAGAATTTGAAAAAAAAGCATTTTCTTTGCAGCCAAAAACAAATAAAATAGTAAAAAACATGGGTGCATTTGGAATTTATGTAGCGATATTAACTTTCATTTATATCGTATATTATGCCGCCATGATCGGCATGGATGTCGTTGGCAGCAACGGCAAGAAGAAAGCAGAAGTTGAAGAATTTGCTGTTGGCAACGCTCCCGACAAAGACTTTGAAGAAGAGCCTATCATTGTGAGTGAAGACGGCGATACTCCAGTTGTAAAGACCGGTGAGACAGAAGTTCCTTCACAACCTTCAACTGGTGAGAACGCGCTAATGGCGACCCCAGACAAGAGCGTAGAACAGTTGGCAGCAGAGATTCTTGCAGCAGATGACAACACTCTTTATAATCAGTCAATGGCTGTCAAGAAGAAAATGGTCAAGTTCTGTGCAGAGAGTGAGGATGAGAAAACTGCTCGTGAATATGAACGTTCTATCTTGGAGTCTATGGAACAAGCTGTAGAATTAGGCGGAAACAATATGGATGATTTAGACGTATGAAAAAGATGATAGATCCAAGATACCTGATGGTATTGTTACTTGTTGCCGTTTCTCTTTCTGCATCTGCTGATTGTGGTAGTACAGATTACAGTGGCAGTATGGGTAGATTATATGATATGGTAGTATATGTGCTGAACATGTGTGTCTTCACCATGCGTCTGATGTATGCCGTAGCATCTGTTCTTGCCATCTACAGTGCTACCAGTATCTATATCAAACTCCAGGCAGGAGAAGAAGGTTTCACGAAAAGCGTACTTGTCCTAGTGGGAAGTTGTTTATTCCTCGTAGGAGCTACAATTGTAATGCCAGCTTTCTTCGGTTTCAGTTATGGCAATACATCTACGTTAAAATTTTGGTAGAAAGTTTTTTAATGATTAATATAGTTTAAATTTATGAACAGAATGATTTTTAGTACGTTGGCTTGTGCCACAAAAAGTTGTGCTTCGGCTTCTGCCAAGCAGATTAAGACATTGGTGAAGAACCCACGCTTCGGCATGGTGATGATGCTTCTTTTCGTATTTACAATTGGCGTGTTCGCCCAGGATGCAGCAGGAAACTTCTCGGCTGGTACGAAGGCGTTGACTAAAGCAACTGAGGAAATCGCCAAGTATGTACCTATCGTTGTGAAGCTCTGCTATGCCATCGCAGGTGTTGTTGCCGTTGTAGGTGCAATCACAGTTTATATTGCGATGAACAACGAGGAGAACGACATCAAGAAGAAGATTATGATGGTTGTAGGTGCATGTATCTTCCTCATTGCAGCAGCTCAGGCATTGCCATTGTTCTTTGGCGTAACCAACGTTTAAGTTTTGAGTTATGGCAAGTGATAATCAAGGGCTATATCCTGATTATCCGGTTTTCAAGGGGCTTCAGAAGCCCCTTGAATTTCTGGGTTTGCAAGGAAGGTATATCTATTGGGCAGCCGGCGCAGTTGGTGGTGGCATTCTAGGCTTTTTGATATTCTACATGTGGATTGGTTTCATAGTAGGACTTGTCTATCTCACCATTGTAATAGGTTTTGGTGGAGCGATGATATTCATCAAGCAGCATAAGGGATTGCATTCCAAAAAACATAGTAAAGGCGTATATGTACTTGCCCACCTGCAACAGTATAGAAGCAGATGAGCAAGTTTTTTATTTCTAAAAACTATCAGTATGATTTCAATTTTTGTTATTGTCGTATTTAGCTCCATCCTGGTGGGTATGGCTATTTCCGTGAGTGCGTTTGGTACTGGCGGTAAGCGAGCCAAGATGTTTGAAAATATCTATTTCAGTGTAGAGGATGTGGATGGAATTGGCGTGGTGTATACAAAGAAGGGTGATTATTCTGCCATTCTCAAAATGGAGAATCCGGTAAGAAAATACTCAGCAGATATAGATAGCTATTACGACTTCACCACCCTGATGGCATCTGTAATGCAATTGTTGGGAGACGGATATGCCATCCATAAGCAGGATATCTTTGTCCGTAAGAAATTTGATATGAACAGGATATCTTCTGAAAACAAAGACAGCAAGAAGCGTTTCCTTTCAGACGCATATTTCCGTTTCTTCAATGGTAGAACCTATACAGAGAGCACTACTTATCTCACTATTACACAGCGAGGCAAGAGTGGTGGTCTCAAAACCTACGACTCTAACAAATGGAGAGACTTTCTCGTGAAGATACGTAAAGTGGAAGACCGTTTGAAGAGTGGCGAGATAAGCTGCAAGTTCCTCACATCCAAGGAATGCCAGGAGTTTGCAGACCGTTTCTTTGCCGTTGATTTTACAAATGAGAAAGTAAGCATGTCCAATTTCAAGGTAGACAGTGAAGAAATCGGCATGGGCAATTCCCATGTGAAAGTGTACAGTCTCCTAGATATAGACAATGTAGGATTACCGAGCAATCTCCGCCCCTATAGTGAAACAACCGTAAACAATGCTGTTCTTCCAGAGGATCTGCTCTCAGAGATAGACCATATCCCTGGTGTAGATACCGTTATTTATAATCAGATTCTCTTCCTTCCTAACCAGAAGAGAGAGATGGCAAAGTTGGATAAGAAGAAAAACCGCCATGCATCTATCCCAAATCCGTCCAATCTGATAGCAGTAGAAGATATCAAGGCTGTACAGAACGAAATTGCAAGAAATAGCAAAACCCTTGTATATGCACACTTTAATCTCGTCATAAAGATTGACGCAGACAAGGATTTTCAGAAGATTACCAACAATTTGGAAAACATCTTCTCCAAATACAGCATCAACATCTCCAAGCGTGCCTATAACCAGTTGGAACTGTTCGTGGCAAGCTTTCCTGGCAACAGTTTCCGTCTCAACCAAGACTATGATCAGTTTCTTACGTTGTCAGAGGCAGCTCTGTGTCTGATGTATAAGGAGCATCAAGCCAAGGGAGACCAGTCTTCTCTGAAATGCTACTATACAGACCGCCAGGGTGTACCGATGCCTATAGATACCACCGGTAAGGAAGGAAAGGTGAAGTATACCAACAACTCCAATTTCTTCGTACTGGGACCCTCCGGAAGCGGAAAGAGCTTCTTCATGAACACGGTGATGCGACAATATTATGAGCAGGACACAGATGTTGTGATTGTAGATACCGGTGACAGCTATGAGGGAATCTGTAGCTACTTCGGGGGAACCTACATTTCCTACACCAAGGAAAAGCCTATCTCCATGAATCCGTTCAAGATTACCAAGATGGAGTATGAGCAGAACTTCGGAGAGAAGAAAAACTTCCTGAAGAACCTTATCTTCCAGATATATAAGGGAGCCAGCCAACCTTCAATGTTGGAAGAGACCATCATCAACCAGACCATCGTGGAGTATTATGAAGCCTACTTCCATCCTTTTGAGGGTTTCACGGACGAAGAGCGTGAAAAAATGAAAGATGCCATCCTGCTTCAGGACAAGACCAATGGCAAGTATGAAGAGTATGAGCTGAAAATGGAAGAGCGTTATGGCGAAGAGTTTAACCTGGAACTTTCAGAAAACAGGGAACTTTCAGAAAAAGACAAACGTAGGGTACCGAAGCTCAAAGCCATCATCGATGACAGCGCAGCTACCGAGGGCGAGAAGGAACAAGCAAAGAAAGCCCTTCAGCGACTCACCCCGGAAGTTATTGAAAATAACTATCTTATGCGTATTGAAAGAAAGCTGGAGAAGGTGGAGCGACAGAAGAAGAAGTTGAAGGTGACAGACCTGTCATTCAACACCTACTATGAGTTTGTCCTGGAGCGTATTCCGCAGATTATGAAACAGCAGAACATCAGTTTCGATATCCATAATTTTGCAACTATTCTCAAACCTTTCTATAAAGGTGGAGAGAAGGAATACATTCTTAACAACGATTTGGATGTTTCTCTCTTTGATGAGAAGTTCATCGTCTTCGAGATTGATAAGGTGAAGGATGACAAAGTCCTCTTCCCTATCATCGTGCTCATCATCATGGACGTGTTCACCCAGAAGATGCGTATCAAGAAGGGCAGAAAATGCCTGGTTATCGAAGAAGCCTGGAAAGCCATAGCCACACCGACGATGGCTGAATATATCAAGTATCTCTATAAGACCGCCCGTAAGCACTGGGCAATGGTGGGTGTTGTTACCCAGGAGATACAGGATATCACCTCCTCCCCTATAGTGAAGGAAGCCATCATCAACAATTCCGATGTGTTCATGCTTCTCGACCAGAGCAAGTTCAAGGATAAGTTTGATGAAATCAAGGCAACCCTTGCACTCACAGATAATGACTGTAAGAAGATCTTCACCATCAACCGCCTTGACAACAAGGACGGACGAACCTATTTCAAGGAAGTCTTTCTGAAGAGGGGGCAATATGGCGAAGTATTGGGTGTAGAGGAGCCGCCTGAGTGTTATATGGCATATACTACAGAGAAAGCTGAAAAGGAAGCTTTGAAACTCTATATTAAGCTTATGCAGACAGACTACCAGCATGCCATCGAGCAGTTTGTAAGCGACTGGCACAACAGTGGCATCGGCAAATGTCTGGAGTTCTCTCAGAAAGTATTGAAAGAGAAAAAAGTCTTTTATTACAACAAAAATAATGGATAAGTAATGAAAAGAATCAATACCCTATTACTTTTAATGCTGTTTTCCTGCAAGATGATGGCTGTGGTTTGGCACAACGTCAACATCGACAAGAAAACAGCTGCTGCCATGACTGCCGCTTATGAGGTGGAAATAGCAATGGAGACAATGGCAAACGGACACCTGCAAAATATTCTCAATCACTACAGGTCAGCTTCAGTAGCCACTGCCGGAATTTTAGTGTCCAAAAAGAAAGACCGGGATGCCATGCGCAACCCTGGTCTTTTTGCGTCAGAGGAAAACTACTACTATACAAGAATCCTGGATATGGTGAAAAACCGGATTATGCCGAAGTTCATCACGGTGGCATCCCTGATGGTCAAACAGCCGGAGAATGCCATCTATTGGGGTCCCTACCTTTTGAAAACCACCACCAATGTGGAACAGCTCTGCAAACAGTTTGAACTGGTGTGTACCAATGGAAGACTTTCCTTCAAGGATGTCCAGTTTCTCCTCATCAATGACAAGCTGCAGGCTGTGTTTGACTTAGCCAGAATGGGCAGTGAGGTCAACTGGAAAGAACTGCTGGATCATCTGGGAGATTTCGGAAAGGAGTTGTCCGCAGATGATTTAGTGGAAGATTTCAAGAATCTCGGTGGCAAGCTGGCTTCCATCGGACAGAATACTGCCGACAGTAACTGGGCTGAGATATCCAAGATTGGAGAGATTTTTCATTCCAAGCCGAAGGAAATCTACAACATGTTCAAGAGCTTCAAAAGTCAGTATGAAAACTATAAGAATGCCGGTAATGTAAAGAATATCCTGATGAGCGTCATCAAAACTGCAGATGCAGAGGGTGTTGCCAACCTCTTCAAGATAGACGATTACAATGTGAGCGGCTATATCAGCAATTATGTAAAAGAACTGCAGGGAGAATACTATACCCAAAGATGGTATATCTATACAGTAGACAGTGGCAAAAAAGAAATTGCCTCATATTGTCCTTCTGCTCCTGCCAGCACAAATAACGAGGACTCATGGACTGGTTGGATTTACAAATGTAATTATATGAAAACTTCTACTCCTCCATTTCCAACTCTTACCACATCTGAGTACAATCAGCTAAAGACAGCTGCAGAAAAATCCACAGATTGGAATGCCAGCAGAAAGAAGGAATATGAAAAGAATAATCCAGGGCATACTATAAGTCTGAATTACGAACAACGTTCTTACAATTATGTCCGTGATAAAAGTGGTGGTATTGGGTCACATTCGAAGCATTGGCGAGGCAGACACTTTTCTGTATATATGACTGTAACAGACTCATGGTACATCAAACAAGAAGTTTATGAGGAAATCTTTGACTCCCAGACGATGGATTTGAAAACCTTCAAGGAAAAAATGAAGATCCGTCTCCAGGGCTATCAAGATGAAACATCCGATCAAGATGAGAGCATAACCTACCATCTTGAATGTGATGACCCTCACTATTACACAATGGCAGATGAGAAGAAGATGGAAGGCTGCAGTTCTGTAAGTTTCGTGGCAAACTGTAAGGGTGGAGCCAAGTTAGGAGAAGGCAGTTTCAACTGGAAGGAAAATGGCAAACAGGGTAATCATCTCAACGAAGCATCCAAAGGCTTTGCAAAAGAGCCTACGCCGGATTCGGAAGGAGAAGGTATCAAAACGCTGCTTGATAAGAAGAAGGAATATGAAAATCAGATTGCATCCTTAAAGAAACAGATTTCCGACAATGACAAAAGGATGCAATCTCTCCTACAACAGAAAAGTCAAGCTCTTTTCAAGGGTAACAAGACTCAGGCAAATGCCTTGCAGAAGCAGTATGACGAACTTTCTGATGCCAATGCAGCCCTGAAACAGCAGTTGAATACTACTCAAAACCAGCTCAATCAACTTAACAATGGTATTGATGAGTATTATAAAGACCTTGCAGATAACAGGGATGGCAAGTATAGAATCAATGACAATATGGCTGAGCTGGAAGGAATGTATCAGATACAGTGGTCCGACCAGGGCGAATGGGTAGATGGTAACAACCAGTATATCTTCATCCGTCACGGCTACTGCCCTACTGTCAAGAGTCTGGTAACTTATACTGCTACCCTCACCCTTGCCCAGAAACCGAAATATCTCCTGGGTATAAGAATCCACCGAGCCATCCTGTCGGTAGATTTCAAACTCACCAGTGAGTATGCTGCCGACAATGTGGTTGCCGTGATGCAGCTAGACATGAAAAAGAGTGAGAAAGAGCGTGCGGAAGAGGTAAATGCCAAGTTGAAGGAACTCATTGAAGACTTTCCAGACTGCAACATCAGCATCAAATACAACTATGCAGGTTCTTCCGAAGAGGAAGATGATGCAGATGCCATTCACCTGCTCTGGGCTTGTGACCGCCTGGATGTAGCCAGAGAGATAGACTTCCAGCTGGTATCTATCTACAACCAGCTCGTACTCCTCGAAAAGGTCATGGACAGCAGGACAACCATCCTGGATTTCCTGAAGCACAAGATTTTCGATGCTGTGGGCAGAGCCTCACGTAGTACTATCGCAGACTATGCTCTTTCCAGATGGCAGGACGCATCTATCAAGGCAGCTCAGAAAGCCTCTTTGAAGGGTTCGGTGAGTGGAGACAATGAAACTGATAAAAATAACAACAGTAAATTAAGACAACAATGAAAAAACAGGGTTTGGTATTTGTGATTATGGCAATGCTTTTCGTCTTCCCGGCGAAGAGCTTTGCCATATTGGACTATGATGCTGGCTCACTGGAGACCATGATCAGCAACCATAAGAAGGTGAGAACCGTACTTGGCATACGAGCGGCAGCAGAGATGGGAGTGTTGGAAGCCCATAAAGCCTTTTCCCAATCTTCCACTAGTTTCGAGGAGAGCAGCAAGGCTATCGACCGCTATAAAAGATGCTTCGACATCATCGACCTGATACTCAATGGTACTGCCACTGCTTTCCATAGCGTGAATACCTACAGGAGTGTAAAGAGTAATGTAGAACTGTATCTTAAACTCCTGGATGATTATAAGACAAATTTCCTTCTGAAGGGAAACGTCAAAAATTCCGATGCCGTTATCTATACCACCAGTGTGGAAGCCATTAACCAGATAAAGACCTCTGCCATATCCATGTATGACTCCTATATAGATTTGGCAGCCTACCTTACTGGAGCAGCAGAGTTTGATGCCCAGTCAATGATGATTTGTCTTCAATGCATCAATGACAACATGGATGATATCGATTCCGCAGTAAAGAATGCCTATTTCACCTTATACAGCTATATGGTCATGCGAAAAGGCTTCTGGAAGGATGGACTCTACCGTGGCAAGACCATTGAAAACCTTGCTATGGAAGCCTATGATTCATGGAAGAAGGCACAGTATATCGCCAAACAGAAAAATTCACGTGCCGGTGGCGGCAATGAGCCTGAGAAACGAGCACCCCTCGGAGGCGGTTCACTTCTCGGTAACAAGCGGTTGAGTGAAGAAGAAATTTAAAAGAACATATAAAACAACAGAAAACAAGATTCAATGAAAAGATTAAGTAAAGGAAATACAGGCAAGATAGCAGCATTCATACTATTGCTGAACTATAGCAGTTCGTTGTCTGCCCAGACATATAATCATGAGTCAGCCATCATGAACCAGTTTACGGTGATGGAGATTGGAGCCGGGAGCCTTACCCCTAGAGAATATTATAATCTCACGCATAAGAACTACCAAAAGTCAGCCACCCTTACCAACAAGCAGAGTTTCCGTACTAAGACGCAGCAGAATATGATGAAGGAAATCTCCCTTGCAGAAAATGTAGATTCAGTCTTGTCCAGAAGAGCAAAGGTCGAAGCACTAAATATCGCCAACCGTACTCCAGGAGCTGCCGATGTGGCCTGGCAGATGGAAAAGGGAAAGATAGAAGGAGCCATGAGCAACTTCCAGCAGAACATCAACAAGATAACCCTATATGGTGGAACTTCTGATAATTACAAAGACTGGAGTAATGTGTATCATAGTCTCGCTTTTGCTATCAAGGTAACAAGAGAGTTCTATATGGATCTGGGAAGCAGAAAGCGAGAATATCTTACCATCTACCGTGACATCGTAAAAAAGAACCTTATTCTGACTAAACAGTTGAGAGTGTTGAATGCAGCAAAGACAATGAAGGAAGTCAGCAGTAAGGCAACGAAGGTAGATCGGGTAACGAGTAATGCTACGGTAGCCACTGATGCCTTGGGCAGGTGGCAACATTCTCTTGCAGTCAACGGTTTTCATAAAAAGGACTAGACTCCTTATATATAATAAGGTGTAAGCCCCTTGTATGATAAGAGCCTTATGAAGACAACGGCAAGAAGTGATAGCTTTTGCAATTGTTAATTTCAAAGGTATATCATATTCATACAGGGTATTTATGAAAATTGCATTATTTTTGCGCAAAAATATAAAACAACAGGAAATGGCATTTAGTACATTATTTTTGGATTCTGCAAGTGGTGGAACACTTGGCGGAATAAAAGATATGGTAAGCGACCTTTCGCAAACCATTGGCGTTGATTTGTTTGAGGAAGACATTGACAACGTGGTCTTCCAGACAAATGAGTTTCTGTGTAACCAGGATTTTATCGGTTCAGACGGTCCCTTCTGGTGGATCTTGCAGATGAGCATGGCTTTGGGCGCACTCTTCAGTATCGTCGTAGCAGGAGGTATCGCCTATAAGATGATGGTAAAGAACGAGCCTATCGATGTTTTAAAAATCATGAAAATCCTGGGTATAGCTCTGGTGATGTGTCTCTGGTACCCACCTAGCAAGAGTGGTATCGGAGCCGGTTCCAATGCATGTATCCTGGATGCCCTCGCCTACATACCTAACTGTATCGGTTCCTACACGCACGACCTCTATGAAGCCGAGGCAGTACAGGTGAGCGACAAATACAATGAGCTGTTGCCGCTGATACACAAGCGTGATTCCGTGTGTGGAGATGTGAAAGAAAATCTGGATGCAGCAGCCACGAACATCGCAAATAGCCAAAGTAAGGAAACACTTGCAGAAAGTGCAGGAACTGCTGATGCGGTAGAGGTAGCCAAACAGGCAGCAAAGGCTGAAAACAATTCCACCTTTGTGGGACTGATGATAGGACTGGACAAAATAGTTATGTTCCTCTCCCTGGTCATCTTCCGAATAGGCTGGTGGAGTACCATCTTCTGCCAACAGATTCTGCTGGGCATGCTCACGATATTCGGACCGATTCAGTGGGCTTTCAGCGTTTTGCCTAAATGGGAAGGAGTCTGGTCAAAATGGATTACCCGATATCTTACGGTACATTTCTATGGAGCCATGCTCTACTTCGTAGGCTTCTATGTCCTATTACTGTTTGATATCGTATTGAGCGTACAGGTAGAAAACCTGACGGCTATCACCCAGAGTGAAGGGTCAGCATCAGCCTATATCCAGAACGCCTTTATGACCTGTGGCTATCTGCTGGCAGCTTCAGTGGTAGCCTTAAAGTGTCTCAACCTCGTTCCAGACCTTGCAGCCTGGATGATACCGGAAGGCGATACAGCGTTCTCAACCCGTAACTTCGGTGAGGGTGTTTCCTCAGAGGTGAAGAGAGGCGCATCATCCGTTATGAATTTTAAAATCGTATAGATATGGCAGTATTAAAGAATGTAGAGAATAAGATCAAACTTGTGATGGTAGTGAGCAGCCTGTTTCTGATAGGCTGCATCATCGTGAGTTTAGGCAGTTTCTTCATTGCAAGGGGCATGGTTGGCGATGCTCATAAGAAAGTGTATGTGTTGGACGGCAACGTCCCCATCCTGGTGAAACAAACCACGATGGATGAAACCTTTGACGTAGAGGCAAAAAGTGATATAGAAATGTTCCACCAGTTCTTCTTCACTCTCGCACCGGATGACAAGTATATCCAATATACGATGCGCAAGGCAATGTATCTCGTTGACGAGACCGGTCTGGCCCAGTATAATGCCTTGAAAGAAAAGGGCTTCTATAACAACATCATCGGTACGAGTACCATCTGCAGCATCTATTGTGACAGCATCAAGCTGAATACCGACTCCCTCACCTTCGTCTACTACGGCAGACAGCGAATAGAGCGCAGAACCAGCATCCTGATGCGCCAACTTGTAACAGCAGGAAACTTGAAGCGTGTTCCTCGAACCGAGAATAACCCTCATGGAATCCTCATCACCAACTGGCGCACCTTGAAAAACAAGGATCTGGAAGAAACCAAGAAGTCAGATTATTAATACATACACCTATATATAATATGGATATAAAGAAAATACTTGCAGGAGAAAAAATGCCGGATAAGAATGATCCTCGTTATAAGGAGCAATATGAGCGAGAGGTAGAAGCCGGCAGGAAATTTGCCAACAAGCCCCAACTTACGCTCCTGGTAATGAAAATACAATCCTGGGCAAATGTCCATCGGGTAGGATTTCTGAAGATAGTTTTCGGATTTATCATCTGTCTTTTTGTCCTTAACATCATCAACATGATCAGATATTATAAGGCAAGCCAGAACGTACCACACCGTACAGCTGTAGAGCAGGTGGACCAGGCTTTGCGCCAGCAGTGTGAACTTAAAAAAGCGAGATAAATATGAATATAAAGAAAATAATTGCAGGAGAACAAATGCCGGATAAGAATGATCCTCGTTATAAGGAGCAATATGAGCGAGAGGTGGAAGCCGGCAGAAAATTTGCCAACAAGACCAAACTCACGCTCCTGGTAATGAAAATACAATCCTGGGCAAATGTCCATCGGGTAGGATTTCTGAAGATAGTTTTCGGATTTATCATCTGTCTTTTTGTCCTTAACATCATCAACATGATCAGATATTATAAGGCAAGCCAGAACGTACCACACCGTACAGCTGTAGAGCAGGTGGACCAGGCTTTGCGCCAACAGCGTGAACTTAAAAAAGCGAGATAACTATGGATATAAAGAAAATTAACTTTAAACAGCCCAAGTATCTGTTGCCGGCAATTATCTATCTGCCACTTCTGTTTGTTGGTTATTTCATCATTGACATGTTCAACGTTGAAGTCTCTGATGCTACCAACAAGAAGTTGAAGACAACGGATTATCTGTCGAGTGAATTGCCGGAGGCATATACCGACAGCATTCTGGGAGACAAGATGGACAATACCGAAGATCAGTTTGGTAGAATCTCAGACCTTTCCGGAGTGCAGAATGTGGAGAACGATAATGACTCTGTCAATCAGAAAAAGGATTTTGAGTCAAAGTACAGCGAGGATGAAGCCAGGAAGGTTCGCATGCAGCAAGCCGAGGAAAAGCGAAAGCTTGCAGAAATGCAGGAACGTGTGAGAGCCAACCGCAGCAATACCAACAAGGATGATTTCGTAGATCCTCTGAAAGATTCTGAGATTGCTTCTGCCCAACGTCGGAGAAGACAGAGAAGTTGGGAAGAGATGAATAAGACCCTCTCTGGAAGCGACAGCTATATGGCAAGCAATGACGAATCTGTCTCAGAAGGTGGACCCCATGAAAATGGCAACACTGCCAGTGGAACTCCTTCTACAGGAAGTACAGCCTCTTATAACAGCCATTCAGATAACGCTTCTTATGGCAACAGCAGAACCGCTGACAGTGAAGACGAGCCGGAAAAGGTAGTGAAGAAGACCAAACAGGTATCAGATTACTTTAATACTTTAGGTGCAGCCGACGGCAAGAACAAACTCATTTCAGCCATCATTGATGAAGAGGTGAAAGCTGTAGATGGTAGCAGGGTGAGACTCCGTCTGCTGGACGATATAGAGATTGGAGACGAAACCATCAGAAAGGGAACCTATCTATATGCCACCATGAGCGGCTTCGGCAAGCAACGTGTACAGGGCAAGGTAGAAAGCATCTTCTTTGATGAAGACATCATCAAGGTAAGTCTAAGTATCTATGATACAGATGGTATGCAAGGCTTGTATGTTCCACTGAGCAGTTTCAGGGAAGCCACCAAGGATATAGCCAGTTCAGCCATGCAGGGCGGTTCTATGCTTGACAACTCAACCACGTCATCTTCCGGTATTCGCAGCTGGGCAAGCCAGGCTGCCCAGAATGCCACCCAGAAGGTTATGAACGCCTTCGGTACAGCCGTGAAGAAGAATAAGGTACGTTTGAAGTATGGCACTAAGGTTTATCTTGTTGATGAAAGCCAGAAAGACAAACAGAAAAGAAAGTAAAACAAAAAGAAAGTAACAATATGAAGAATATAAAAAAGAGAGCCTTTACACTGTTTATCATGTGTTTGGGTGTAGCTTTAGGAACATTTGCCCAAAAGGGCTTCAACAATATGGAACAGCTCACCATCAATGAGCATGTTTCCACTGTTATCACAGCATCAGAACCCATCCGTCTAGTAGATATCTCTACTGACAGTATTGTGGGCGATAAGCCTTTGGATAATGTCATCCGTCTCAAACCGGTTACAGGTAATCATAAGGATGGCGAAGTGATGGGTATCGTTACCATTATCACGGAGCGTTACAGAGTACAGTATGCCCTACTCTATACCAGCAGGATAGAAGAGGCGGTTACCGATAAGGAAGTGGAGCTTATCGAGCGCAATGCCTTCCATAATCCCGATGTAAGTATGTCAACGGTAGATATGGTAAGCTATGCCATGAAGGTATGGCAAAGTCCTGCCAAGTACAGAAGTACCTTCACCACCCACAACAAGATGACCATGCGACTGAACAACATCTATGTGGTTGGAGAATATTTCTTCATCGACTTCTCGGTATCAAACAAGACCAATCTTCCTTTCGATATAGATGAGTTAAGAGTGAAGCTTCAGGACAAGAAACAGCAGAAGGCAACCAACGTACAGACCATCGAGCTGAAACCTGCCCTGGTACTGGACCGTTCTGTAAGGTTCAAGAGCGGCTATCGGAACATCATCGTTCTGAAGAAGATGACCTTTCCTAACGATAAGGTGCTCACCATTGAGTTGTCGGAAAAGCAGATTTCCGGACGAACCATTTCCATGAACCTCGACTACGAGGATGTGTTGGCAGCAGATGCCTTCGATACACTTCTTCTCAGAGAACAATAAAGCAAAGAATATATGAAAAAGATACTATCTGTTATGTTCGCCCTGTTCTCGGCAACAGCAATGTATGCCCAGAGTCATGGCAACCATTTGATGTTAGGTGTCGGTGGCAGCTATCCCCAGGGGGTAGAAACCGCCCTCTCCTACGAACATGAAACCGACTATCACAATGCCTGGGAGTATTTCGGAACCATGTATCTGAAATATAAGAAAGACGAGGAAGCCGGTCATATTACCAGTGATTCCTTCTGGCGCAACTACCGTGCGTGGACAGTGGGCTTTGCCTACAAGCCATGCGTGAATAGAGGCAGGAACCATCATGGAAACGTAAGAGTAGGTGTCAGCTGTGGTAGTGACCTAGACAAGGTAATTACCGCCGGTCATATCGGCTATGAGCACACCTATAACCTCTATAATGGTTGGAGTGTGTTCTTCCAGGTGAAGGAAGATATTGTCATAAGAGGCGAAGATACCTTCAGAACAGGTGCAGCCTTCGGTGTAAAAATCCCATTATAAAAAGTAATCATTATGAAATCAGTAATAAAAGGTATCACTCATCCGGTTCTGAGCATGATGCTGATGGTAGCCATCACAATTTTCAGCACCTCGTGTGACAATCACGAACCCATAGACAGAGATATTCATGTAGGCTATGTTCTCTGTAACGACCATAGCTGCATGGACACGGCTTCTTATTTCAACCAGACAAAAAGAAAGGCAGTAGGCGTTGTCTTTGCCGAGAAAACAGATGACCACCCTGCTCTAGCAGTCATGTTTGATGAACTCAATGAGGTATTCTGTGATTCCGTGGGTATGGTCAATGGAACCAGTACAGATGTAACATCTTTCTGTGGTTTCAAGAATACCGTAGCCATGTATAACAGCTACAGCGCAGAAACAGGCAAGGGTTCTCCTTTAGCCATGGAAATGATTAACTTTCATACCAATGGTCAGAGCGACTACCTTCCCAGTGTAGCCGAACAGCGTTTATTGGCATCCTCATCGAGAGTCATCAATCCAGTTCTGGAAAGACTTGGTGGCACACCTATAGCCTTGGAAGGAGATTGTTGGTATTGGACATCAACGGAAGTAGAGGATAATCCAGGAGTTCAAGCTTGGCTCTGCACCACAGATAATGGTAGGTTTCTCGCTACCCCAAAAACACAGCGGCATAAAGCCAGAGCTATCGTAGAAATATATGATCCGGAGTAAAAAACTTAAAAATATAGAATTATGGCAACATGGTCAGTATTATGTAAATCTCTTTTAAAAGGCGCAGGTATTGGTACTCATGCCGCCAAAAGTGGAATAAAATTTGCAGTTGCCCACCCTAAAACCAGTGTTGCAGGATTAGCAATTGCACTTCCAGTAGTAGGCTATAAAAAAGGACTTGTTAACTTTGCAACAGAAAAAGTGTTTGGCAAAGGAAATGAAGGTAAAGGAATTATTGAGCCTACTTCCACTATACTTCTCGGAAGCCATAAAGATGCTTATGGTAATGAAAAATCCGTAAGTGAAAAAACCGTTGATACCTTATTAGGTAACGGCACATACTCCTCTATTAAAACTGGGGTAGGCAACGTAGGTGCTGAAGGTGCAGATGTCTATTATCGTCTGAAGGACACGATAGGCAACGTAGGTGCTGAAGCCGGTAGTCTCTATTACAATGGAAAGGAATATGTAGGTGGTTTGTTCAACGGCAATGGAATGGTCAACCATGGTAATGGCTATTACGATCCAACCACTGCCCAATACCCTAGCATGTCAGCAGTACAGGGGGTACAGGAACACTCAGGAGTGGGTGGTGGTTTGATGAATAACCTCAACTCAGCCCTTTCGAATGTTACTGGTGGTAATATCAGTAAGATGAACCTTGCCAGTTTGCTGTTGGCATCCTATATGATGTTCGGACGTTTCGGATGGTTTAGCAAGATAGCAGGTCTAGCCTTGGGCGGTATGACCATGAAAAATGTGAACCAGCGTTCTGTTCAAGTTCCACAGCAGATGAATCTTCCAATGCAAGCAGCTGTAGCCCCTCAGGTAGCAGCAACACCTGCCACAGAAGAAGACCATTCCATGACCGTTCATCGTAGACGTTAATGAATTTCTCATAAACCCATGAGGTGAGGAGCTATTCTCACCTCTTAAAAACAATAAGTATGAAACAAAATTATAAAGATATGCTTCTGGAAAGTGCCAGTGGTTATATGATGCCTTTCCCTCTGGAAGAAAAAGACAAAATACAGGCTACCCTAGCCTTTGGCGAACAGAATCATCCCTTGACAGGAGAAAAGTTTTTCCACAAAGGAATTGATTTTCCTGCTAGTGATAAACCTCTCTATGCCATTGCCACAGGTGTCATCATCGGTGCCGGACAGGATGCGGTTTACGACAACTATATTGTAGCCAAATATGGCAAGTATGAAGTTACCTACGGTCACATAGCAGAAGCCTATACCCCTTACGGAACCCAGGTTGTTGCTGGTCAGGAAATCGCAAAGAGCGGACGATTCCTACATATAGGGGTACGCTTTGATGGTGCAGAGATCGATCCTGCTGAGTTTCTGAGTATGATATGGGCGAACATCGAACAGCTGGCAGCTATGGGAATCAGTCAATTGCCATCAATGGAAACACTGGGAGACAAGAAAGTAGAAAACAGTTTTGAACAAGACAAAGATGCCCTATTAATGATGATGCTCCGATGGCTTCCAAGCTACTGGAATGACCTCATGAGCGGAGCATATACCTCTTCCAAAAGGGCAGATTTGTCTTTACGTAACATATTTCGTCAGGCAGCCGAGAAGAATTACTTTTTTGAAAGCATGCCTTCAATAGGTAATCCTCTCGGACTCTCCGGAAGAAGCAGCATCCTTGCCAGTAAGGTGCAGGATGTCTTGATAGATGATTTCCTCAGCTATATGGCTTTGAATCATAACATCTATCTTCCTACCTGGGATGAAACTCAAAAAAAAAACTTTTTGATGAAATTGCCGACGACGGAAAAACCATAGACCCTCTGCTTGACTTACAGATAGACGTACAGAGTTATGATATAGACAGGGAAGCTTCTGTGTATTTTGACAATTCTGGTACGAGATGCTGGACGAAAGCCTGGTTTAATGGTAGAGAAAAGGGAGAGAAGGCTATTGAGATTACACGCCAGCTGGCTTTAAAGTTCATCGAAGATCAGATTGGTCTTAATGAATGGCTTTCCCGGTACTATCCGAAACAGATGTCTGTTTACTATAAAGCCATAGAACAGGCTCGTCAGCAGATTTTAGGTTTTTAAAAACAGAATTATGGCAAAAGAAAATAACTATCAAACCTTCTCCCAGATTGACTATTGCATCAGCCAGTATTACAGCAAATACATGGCTTCCACTCTGGTTCAAGAGAAAAAGAGAATAGAAAAGAACCAGACAAAGGAGTTCATGGATGCCATAGACAAGGAGGACAACCGTTCCATTTGGGCACAGGCTGTTGACAGCAGACACGGAGTAACCCCTGCTTATCGTGCCAAAAAGCAAGTAGATGCCAATGGCAAATGGAATAAGATGTCTACAGACGATCTCATTGAAAGATGCAATCTGAGATGGAACAAAGACAAGAGATTACAGAATGACTACAGTACATTCGTCTATGCTTTTTACGAGAATCTTGTGGTACAGAATGGCGGTAAGGAGTCCAAGAAACTCTTTGAATATGCCCAGTCGTATGTGATGCACCGCTTTGAGATGCTTATGGTAGAGCAGCTGGCTAGAGAAAAGGTGCCAAAAAATACCGCAAGTTACATAGCGAGAAAAACATTCTCAGACAGCCTGATAGCCTTCGTAATGCCTACCTGTGGATTAAAGAAGGGTGAATACGGCGAGAAGGTAGAAAATAAGGCAGAGGCGATATACGATCCTTCTGCCTTATCTAAGGCTACAGGTTTTCTCGGTGCAAGCCTTATAGACACTGCTATTTTGGGCGGTTTCGGTGGCGTTGCTTCCGGAAGTACGAAAGCTATAGCAAAAGCAGGAATTGGTGTTGGTTCAGATTTCGGTATCAGAGAATTTATCGGTCACAAGTCATCCAAAGACTGGTCAAAAGAAGAATATGCCAAGGAGAACAGTAAAGAAGTCTTTGGTGATGCAGATGCATTACAGAAGATACAGACTGGTTCTGCAAAGTATCGTAAGAGCGGTACTGAGTTCATCGATAACATCAACAGTGTCTTAAGCAGAAAAATCAAGGTGGCTCCACTCTCGGTAAGTGACTCAGCCAAGAAAGTCAGCAATGCCCTGCTGGTTCAGCATAAGGGTAATTCTGCAAAGCTACTCAATACCATCAAGACTAATTTCTCCCAACAATGCATCGCCTACAAGGGTAACACTGAAATTCCCCGATGGATGTTGGCTAAAACAGCTAAACAGAACAGAGCCTTTGCTGCCACGTTCCATTCCCTTGCGATAGAAATGTCAAAGCAGGAGAAGGACTGGATCAAATGCGGTGGCAAGAAGATGTCTTTGAAAGAAGTAAGTCAACGAGCCTATGACTACGCTAGAGCTGCTGACTATCTTGATAAGCATACCCCTCATCAGTTCCGAAAAGCAGCATCGGCAAAAGGGAAAGACCAGTGGGATGTAGAAATGGAAAAGTTGAATGCTTCCATCAATGGTACAGTTCCTGAAAAGAAACACCGGCATTCATCCTCTCCTACTCCTACTCGTTCTTCAGCAAGTAGTACACGGCTTCCTTATGCTCAACAAAGCACACCAGCTTCGTCACAAACCATTCAGACGCAACAGGCAGAATCCACTCAGCAAAACTCGCAGACAGGTAATAATAGTCAGCAATTTGCAGGATGGGGAAATATCCTGAAACAGATGGAACTGCATGATTTCAGTACTGTATCAAAGAATCTCGGCTATGTTCTTGCCATGCTTCCTGATATGCTTATCGGTATGTTTACAGGTAAAAACCCTAACATGAAGATGCAGGATAACCTGATGCCATTGGCTGCAATCGTAGGCAGTATGTTTATCAGAAACCCTCTGATAAAGATGCTGCTGATAGGTTTTGGTGGTGTCAACATCCTTAATAATGCCGGTCACGCATCCCTTAAGGAAGGTTTAAGTAGAAGCAGTTCAGCTCTTAAAATGTATAAGAAATACGAAGACGAGAAGTTGAACCCACGTATTTCAGATGTCACGATGAAAGGCGGTTCCATGATAGCAACCATTGATGGAAGCCCTTGCGTCATCAATATTTCAAACAGTGCTGCAGATGCCTATCAAAAAGGTGTAATACCATTAAATACCCTGGCAAATGCAGTACTGAAAAAGTATGATGAGAATCAGTCTTTGGCATCCCACAAGTACGAACAGATTAACAGACAGGAAAATTCCGTTCCACAACAAATAGGTATTAAATAGTAGTAAAATGCCAACTTAAAGAGTTGATTGTTCCTCCTGGTTCGTGAGAATCGGGAGGATTTTGTTAACTGTTAGAAAACACAAACCCTTGATACATCACGTACCAAGGGTTGAACTTAAAATAATATATCAAAACTATCAACGATTTTCAGATACTCTTATTCTTCCTTGATCTTCCAATCGCTGATAGTCCGCTGGGTACTATCATAATTTACACCCACTTTATACAATCGCTTGCCATCAGCGGAATATGGAATGAGATAACCCTTGTCATCAATCTGCTTCAAGGCTTCCTCGGCAGAGCCATCGTATTTCAATTCGAACACATAGATGGCTTCAGGCAGATGGAGCACGGCATCAGCCCTGCCTATGGCACTATCCTCCTCCACTTTGATAAGGGCACCCATCAGGTTGAATATCAGATAGAAGACGGTCTGAAAATCACGTTCATTCTTATTGCTTAAACGGTTTGAGATACTGGAGAGATAGGCCTTCAGGCGGACCATTGCCTGTTCTATTTCTCCTTCATAAACCAGTTCCACAAATTCATTCACCAGTCCGTTATTATCTACAGAAACCGGCGAAAGATAATTGGGCGCAAGACTCTTCAGCATACCCATCTTCACCTCCTGGTTAGGATAGCCCAGCTTATAACTCTTGGTAAACGGTTTGTATTGCTTGATGGTAAGATAACCACTCTGATAGAGCAGAGGCAAAGCAGAGGTCATCTGCTCGGGCGACACATCAAAATCGTCAACACTCACGCTCTTCTGTTCTATGTTAGTCACATTTACATGATACTTCTGCAAACTCTTAATGAGATTGCTTGGCGTACCGGAGCTAAACCAATAGGCGCCAATCTTCTGCCCCGACAAAGCCCTTATCAGGCTAAACGGATTGAACACATCTTCAGAATGTTCACTGAAATGATAGCCATCATAATATTGGCGCAATTCTTCTAGACATTCCTCGTAAGATACACCTAAAGCCTCCCCCAATGCTTCCACATCAGGTTTCATAGCTGTGGTCAGTTCTGTTTTGCTGATACCACAGATTGCGGAGTACTGGTCAAGCATGCTGATATTGTCGAGGTTGTTGAGTTCGCTGAAGATGCTGAGCTGTGAGAACTTAGTAATTCCCGTGATGAAAATGAACTCCAGATATGGGTCGAGCTTTTTTAAAGGACTATAGAAGTTCTGCATGATAAGACGCAACTGCTTGAGTTCATCCTTCTCATGCACCACATCCAGCAATGGGGCATCATATTCATCAATGATGACTACCACCTTTTCGCCAGTCTGCTTGTAAGCTCGCCTTACGATTCCATCCAATCTTTCGTTAGGATAATTTTCACCTTCACCTTTACCATAAAGCTCTTCATAGGGTAAAAGCTGCAGATTCAGATAACTGTTCAAGGCATCAGCATCAAAGTGCTTGGCACCGCTCAGGTCGAAATGCAACACAGGATGCTTCACCCAATCTTTCTCATAATCAGCAATGGCCAATCCCTCGAAAAGTTCCTTTCTTCCCTCAAAATAAGCCTGAAGGGTAGAGGCAAAGAGCGACTTTCCGAATCGCCTTGGACGACTCAGAAAGATATACGACATCTTCTTTTCCCTGAAATCCACAATGTATTGGGTCTTATCTATATAGAGATAGCCATTCTCGCGGATTTTTTCAAAGGTCTGTATTCCTACAGGATATTTATTTACTATTTTTGCCATATTCTACGCACTTTACGTTTTGCGCTGCTAAGATACGAAGAAAATCTGAATATACCAAGTTTTCTCCCTATTTTTTCCTGCAACATTCCCGTTGCAAGTAAAATCATAGCTTTTATTCGTATCTTTTTTGTAATTATATGGAAGGCTTTTGGGCCTTCAGCCCGTTCTTGAACCACATGTGAAAGTTCAAGACTTAACACCTTCTTTTGAATTTAGATGAAAGGAGTCAGATACTTACGCAGTGCAAAGATACGAATAATATTGAAAATACGCAAATTTATTTCCATGAAATATATGAAAATACGCAAATTCATATTGCAGAATTGTAGCAGTTCCCCAAAGTGGCCACAAAAATTGATTATTAATTATGTAGCAGCTCTCCAAAGTGGACACGAAAAATTGTCTCAATTGGTGTTTTTGCTCTATATTACGCTTTTAATTTAACAGCAAAAATAAATACACGGACAAATCGAATTTGTCCGTGTTACATTTTATTTACAGAAAGGGTGTCATATATATTGGCACCAATAAGGTCTGTCCATCTTTTTTAAAATCTTTCGTATATAACAGGTATCTTTTTTCGATTCTATCAGAGAACTTCAGGCAAAACTCATCTAGCGACTTGTGACTGTTATACCCTGAAGATTTCACTTCTATCGGATAAATCTTCTTGCCACGAGATAGCAAGAAATCTATCTCATAGTTCTTGTGACTCGTTGCATGGGGAAATGTGTAATAGAATAGTTTGTTTCCTGATGCGGTAAGCATTTGGGCAACGAGATTTTCATAGGCATACCCCATATCGCTACTCAGTTTATCGCTCAACAACTTTTCGTAAATAGTGTTCTCCGTATAGCCTTTATCCCAAAAAGCAAGTGTGACGAATAGCCCTGTGTCTCCAACAAACATTTTATAATAGTCTTCGTCACTATGTAATGAAAAACCAACATTGGGATCATTTGCGTGATAGGCGAAATTGACCACCATGCTGTCCTTCATGTCTGCCAAGACTCCCATGAGATTCTTTCTGCCTGCATCATCCAATACGCTTGCTACCTGGTATCTGGCTGAATTTTTGTTTAATTCGGAAGGAATACTCTCGAATAACTTGGCAGCTCTTCCTGTTTTGTCAATTTTTCTAAAGTCGTCAAGATAAAGCTCTATGATTTCTCGCTTTACGGCATCTGTTTTACTCAGATTGTTGGTATCTAAGTACTCGTTTACGGCTTGTGGCATTCCGCCTACGAGCATATATAGACGAAGGTTGCGCATGGCTTCTCGATGCGCTGCTCCCAATGGAACTTTTGCATCGAAAAACTGCCTGAGAAGGGGAAATGTAGCAGTATCGCCCATTGCCCATCGAAATTCCTCGTAATCCATCGGATAGAGATCCAAACGTGTCTCTTCGCTTGGAATCAAAAAGTTTTCTACATTCTTTTTGATGCTGATAAGAGAGCCTGTCTCTATGTAGTCGTATCTTCCGTCTGCTACTAGGTATTTGATGGCTTGCCGGGCTTGTGGGCACATTTGTACTTCATCGAAAATAATGGCAGATTTGCGTGGCTCCAAGATTACTTGGTAGATTGATTGGAGACGTAAAAATATGTAGTTCAAGTCCATGAGGTTGTCAAACAACTGTTTCACTTCCTTAGATGCTTGTGCGAAATCTATAAGGATATAGCTTTTGTATTCTTTTTCTGCAAAAGCTTTGGCTACCGTTGACTTTCCTACACGGCGTGCTCCTTTGAGCAAGAGAGCTGTGCTACCATTTCTCTCTAGCTTCCATTCGAGCATTTTGTCGTATACTTTTCTTTTAAATATTCTTTTTTTCATAACTTACTGATTTTGAATGCAAAGATACATATAAATTCCAAATCCCCCAAATGTTTTTTGTTAAAATGTTCCAAATCCCCTAAATGTTTTTACCAGAAACATTCCAAATTCCCCAAATGTTTTATATTTTATTTCCAAAAAGTGTCCTTTCTTGACAGCTCTCTTTTATTCATTAATGAGCTTGTGATGATGATAAAATTCAGCAAAATCAAGTTGAAAGTTTATTAATGAGGAGTTTTCTATAGAGGTGAAGAGTAGTTACCGTAGAATTTTGCAATTGTTAATTTCAAAGGTATATCGCAAAAGCACCTCTTCAATGAAAAAAAATCAGTTACTTTGCCCTATCATTTTAATCATTATTCAAAATATTATGACAAGAGAAGAGTTAAATGCTGAAAAAAAGGAAAGGGCTGAAGCCAGAATCAATTCAGCTCTCCAAACATTTGCTGATATGATAATCGCCAGAATGGAGACTATTGAAGCGAGCAACTGGAAGAAAGGCTGGACTGATGGTGAAGCAATGATAGGACTACCTCAGAATGTTACAGGAAGAGTGTATACTGGCAGTAATGCTTTTTTGTGTCAGCTTCACACAATGAAAAAGAACTATAAGGTTCCGGTCTATTTTACCCATAAACAGATTAGAGATTTGGGAGCTCATCCGAAGAAAGGTGAGAAGAGTATACCTATTTTCAAGTGGGGACTCAGTATTTACAATCGTGAAAACGGCAAGAAAGCCACTTTGAAGGAATACGACAGCCTCCCAAAAGAAGAGCGGGATGAAAAATATAAGGTTATTCCTTATCTTAAAATCTTTAAAGAGTGGAATATTGACCAAACCAACCTGGAAGAGGTGAATAAGGAGAAATACGATGCCCTGCTGTCCAAGTTTGAGACCAAAGAGATCAAAGACGATAAAGGTATGTACTGTAATGCCGCTATCGACCAGATGCTGGCTTCCCAATCCTGGGTCTGCCCTGTGGAATATAACCAACAGAACCCTAGTGCTCTTTACAACAAGAGCAAGGACTTGATTATAGTTCCTCGCAAAGACCAGTTTAAGATCAGTGATACGCCAGAAGAAATCTATAAGGATGGTGAAGAGTACTATTCCTCTCTTATTCACGAGATGGCACATTCCACAGGACATGAAAGCCGTTTGAACCGCTTAAACCCAGACGGAAAATTTGGCGGTTCGGAATATGCAAAGGAAGAGCTGGTAGCCGAACTTACGGCAGCCATGGTAGGCAGTGCCCTGGGCTTTGACAGCAGAATCCGTGATAACAACACCGCCTACATTAAGAGTTGGATGAGTACTCTGAAAAAGGAGCCGAAGTTTCTCCTGTCAGTCATGTCCGATGTCAATAAGGCTTCTGCTATGGTAATCGAGCACATTGACGAACAGCGCGTGAAACTGGGAGAAAAGGCTTTACTTGAAGGTAACTTAGACGGCGAGGAAGAGCGTGAAAAGAATGAAAAGGAGATGGAGAACCTTTCCAATGAGAATCAAGAGAATGCTCAGTTAGGCAATACACAGGCTTTTGCACCTTCGCAAGTTGAAACCGCCCAAAATACAGAGGCGGAACCAACAGAAGAACAGGAGGAAGTAGAGTTGAGCCAACAGGAAAATTCCGAAGCCGAAGTAAAGGAATCAGCTATAAATGAAAATCCTGTATTTTCTGAAGAGGACACTCTTTCCGGTAAGAAATACTTCACCATCCTGATGAACAGCTTCACCGATGGCGAGCATGAAGGTCATTCAGCCTTAGAAATCAAAAGTATTTCCGAGCTAAGAGATTACTTTAAGGATAATTCTTACGTTAACAAGTGGATGAATAGCGTCAGCAATCGAGAAATCATCGAAGCTGGAGCAGACAGACTTCCCAACATTCGGTATCCTCATCAGGAAGGCAGAACAATCCACGACATGAACAAAGCCTACAATCATCTCATTTCTCAATATGCAGCAGTCAAGTCAATGCGTACCAAGTTGCTATTCAGTACTGCTATTGCAAACAAAAAGGAAGAAATAGACATTCTAGATCATAGAATCAAGCAAATTGCTCATCGTGTAGAACAGGCGCAAGCCATCATCTATGACTATCAAGCCAACATAAGCAGAGCTTATGGTAACAGATACTTTGAAGATGAGCATAAGTTTATTCCTAGAGCAGAATACACTGCCAGTATCTCGCAGGAGCAAGCAGTAACTTCTGAAAGACCAATTGATGAGAGCTACCATTACTCTTTTGCCCGATTCGAGTCTTCTGAGCGTACCAAGGCATTTGACAATCACCGTGAAAACGGTGAAAATGAAGAACTGCTTCATCTGGCAGAAATCATGGATGTGAACAACCTCATTGAATTGAATAAAGTGCGAAAGAATGCACCAAAAACTTCTGAGGACAAAGTTCTTGTTGAAAACAATTCTTACGCTGTAACCTATAATCAGCAGAATAGTACATACGATCTTTTGCGCAAAATTGAAAAGGAAAAGGTTCTGGAACTGATTGGCGACATCAACGACAACGATGAAATCAAAGCATCTTCTGATGACGTGCAGAAGTTGGCTTACGAGGATGCAGCACAGCAGATGGCAGAGTTTGCAGAGCATGAGCCACGTTTTCTGACCATGCCAAACAGAGAAGTACTAGACTTTCAGTATAACGAAGAAAGCAACCAGATAGAAGTTGGCAAGATGACCTCTGAAGGCATGGACTTACAGTATACATACGACTACGATTTGTCGAGCAGTCCGGAGCATAATCTGTCCATTGTCCATGATGACCTTGCTGGTCTGGATGAATTTCGGATGCTGAGCGTAGAAGAGATTGAACAGAGAGAAAAGATAGCTCTCAGTTGGCGAATCACAGACAATAAGCTGGAGATGCCGTCGGGTGATGTTCTCACGGTGGAGTATGACAAAGAGAAAGATACACTCAACGTTGCCTATACTACCGTGGACGGAAAGCCGGAAATATATAGTACAAAGTATAATCACGAAGGAAGCACTACAAAAAACGTGGGCGACCTTTGGCAAAAATTCGCAAACATGAAGCAATATCAATCAACCCCAGAGGCTTCCCCTGAAAAAGAAAACAAGGAGAAAGTTTCTGCCACCCAGGAGAAGAAGGGTGAAGTTTATTATTATTCGTTCGCTTACCTGCAATCAACAGATGATACGCAGGAATTTGACGATTTGCAAAAGAAGGGCGATTACAAGCAGATTCTTCAGCAAGCCCAGTTGTATGACCAGGGCGATGCGATGGAACAGAGCAACACCTTCAAAAATGCCAAAAAGTATAGCGGTGATGATATCCTCAATGAGGATGACAACTACGCCGTAGTGTATAATGGTAGTGTTGGTGGAACCTATGACCTCATGCGCAAGGTGACTAAAGAGGAAATTCTTGATGACATAGACCGCTATGGCTTGGAACAGGATGCTTCTGAGGATGTGAAAAAAGTAGCCTATGAGAGTGTTGCCAAGCAGTTCTCCGAAATCAAGGCTCAGATACCTGCTTTCACCATGCCTAACAATGAAGTCCTCTACTTCCAGTATAACCAGGAAAAAAATCAGGTAGAAGTGGGTCATGTTACCAATATAGGTTTGATGAAAGAACATACTTTCGATTATGATGTCAATCAGACACTTGATGCCAATCTGGAAGCCATCAATGAAAGCCTCCAGGAGAATGAGGAATACCAGGCTATAGAAGAAGACGAGGAAGAAGCCGAGTCTCTTGATGAAGACAACCAGGTAGATGAACCTCGTGAGGACAGCAATATTGAGACCGATGTTGCTGGCATGGCAAAGCAGTTTGTAGCTGAAGGCATGTCGATGGAAGAGGCAGAGCAGAAAGCCAAGTCTATTGCCGAGGAACAGCAGCACCAGGAGTATCACGATGAGGAGAAACAGAAGGATGCTGAGCAGAAGCAACAGAAGAAGAAGAAAGAGGAACAAGCAAAGAAAGAAGAGGAGAAAAAACCAGTAAGCCATGCTGCCCTGCTCTTTGCAGCCCTCGGTCTTGCTTCCGAGAAAAATGGAGTCTGGATGAACCGTGCCCAGCGTCAGCCGGCTGAGTTTATCCATTCCCATACTCCTGTTACAGCCTATAACAGCATCATGATGACCCTCAACACAGATGCCAACAAGTATAAGACCAACGTCTATACTTTCTATAAAACAGCAGCAGAAAATAACATGCCGGTAAAAAGAAACGAAGAGAGTTTGAGATTCAACTGGGTCAACTGGGACTACCAGAACATGATGAACCATGATGAAATCATCACCCAGAAGAAATATGACACACTCTCCGATGAAGAGAAGAGTTTCTATGCCAAACATGCATCAAGAGTGGTGGAGCATATCTATAATGTCGACCAGACCATTATGAATGCTAAGGATCACGAAGCCTATGGTAATCTGGTGAAGACTAAGGGAGCACCTTTCGTCAAGACAGAAGAGAAGACGGTATCTGTGTTGAAGCAGTATAATGACTATCAGAAAGAACATCCAGAGTGGGTGATTCCTGTCAAGAAAGGGGATTTCTATGAAATCTATGGGGAAAAAGCTTCCAAGATGGCTAAACTCCTCAACTTGGAAGTTGAAAAAAAGAAGATGGATGAAAAGGAAGTGACTTTTGTCTCCTTCCCAAGACAGCAACTTGACACGTATCTTCCTAAAATGATCCGGGCAGGTAATCGCGTAGCCTTCATTGATAGCCCGAAGGAAAAAAAGGTAAACGTTCCTGTGCAGGATCATACTGCCATTCTGAACAAAGCCTACTCCACTGCCAAGGCTGTTGCCGATCAGAGCGGTATGAAGTATGAGCGTATCATGGTTGTCCAGGATGCCAAATACGATAAGGAAGATGACAAAATCGTTGTCAGCGGCATGAGTGAGAAAACAGCCGATGAGAATCATGCCACACTGTATAAGGCAAACGATATCTACCGGGCTGTAGTTGCCGCTGTAGGTTCTGAAAAACGGCTTGACCGTTCCGGCAGAAACAGTTTCCTTCCGGAAGACGATGCCAAGCATGAGAAGCTTGTTCAGGAGTTGGCAGCAGGCGTACTGATGACACGCCAAGGGCTTCCTGCCATTCTCTCAAAGGAAAGTGAAAAGTTGGTTCCCTACTGGCAGCGAGAGCTGACAGAGAATCCGAAGATGCTGGGAGTGTTGGAGCGTGACGTGAATAACGCTGTAGAAACCATTGACAGCATCCTTGCAAAAAGAGAGGTGGACTACAAGGCTATCCGTGGACAGATGCCGGGAAAAATTCTCACCGAGAATCCTGAGCGTTTCAGCATCAGTTCCTCTTTGGCAAAGCTTCCATCTATGGAAACCAAGGAAATGGTTGTTGTATTAGATAAGAAGCATAAAACTGCAGATGTCATCCTGCCAGCTGGAGCTTCCCTTCAGGTAAACAATGAAGTACCGGGAATGAACAAGAAGAGAATCCTTACTGCCCTCGGTAAAATGGGAGTAAAGGAAGTGAGCTTCTATAATGCCGGTGGTGGATTGAGCCTTCATGAGTCAAACGACTATTACAAGGGTAAAGAGGTGACTGTCAGTAAACTGAAGCAATATGAATTGCTCACTCAACAAACTGTTGACTTGAAGGATAAGTTTGCCCCAAAGAAGGAAGTCAAGATTACCACTTTCGAGGCTTTACCAGATGATATGGGACGCTATGCTTTCTTCATCAAGGCTGAAAACGAGCCATCCTTTGCCGTATATCCAAATAAAGAGCATGTCAACCAGTTCTATTCCTCCCTGAAGAGTGAGAACAGGGCAGTTGTTCACAACGCTTTAGCAAAGAAGTATTATGAGCTGGGAACCAAGCATCCGGATGCCAGGGTGGATGTCATAACCCCAAGAAAGGTAGATATCGGCGATGCCAAGATTGAGCGTATCTGTATTACGGCAAAACGCAATGACCCGAAGCAACACATTATCTTTGCCTCCGTGAATGGAGAACGTATGCATGCACCGGTTTCCAAGGCACAGTGGAACAAGATGTGGCTTTCTGAAGATATGAGTGACTATAAGCAACGCCTGGCAGCCGTTATATTTGAGCCTTTCATCAAGAAAGAAGTGAAGAATGATGTCCAGCAACAAGACTCTGAGAAAACAGAAGAAACTGTAAAGCCGGACTCCCCTGCCCCTGAACAGGAGCAGGAAGAACAGGTAGAGCAAACTTCCCATAGGGGGCGAGGAATACATTAATATATAAGAGTGCGCCTTTCGGCACACTCTTTAAACGCTAAAGAAGAATGTCACAACAGAACTTTTATGAGAAATATGCCCAGTTGGCAATAGACCAGCAGATCAAATACGGCATTCCTGCCTCTATCACCCTGCAGCAGATGGCATTGGAAAGCGGTCATGGCAAATCCGACCTGGCAGCAAACTACAATAATTATTTCGGTGTGAAAGCCGGTAGCAGCTGGAAAGGTCCCACCGTTATGAAGGTGGATGACCACAACTATCCGGAAGCATTCAGGGTTTATGGCAGTGTAGAGGAGAGCGTGGAGAACCATTCTAAAGTACTGATGGCTTCACGTTACAGAAACTGTTTCAACTATTCATCTACCGACTATCAGAACTGGGCTGTCCAAATCAGGGCAGCCGGTTATGCCTCAGACAAGACCTATGCCCAGAAGCTCATCAATCTTATCGGTGAGAACCAGTTATATAAATATGACCAGATGGCATTGGAGCAAGCCCGGCAGCGAGGCGTAGAGATTGGATATATGAGGAACAGCAAAGCCCCTTCCACTCCAACCTCTACCCCTTCCAAGCAGTTGCTGAATCCTCTTCAGGGAAACTGGGCATTGCCGATAGACCTAGCCCAAGTGAAGGTAACAGGACAGTTCCATGAATCACGTCCTGGTCATCTGCATGGTGGACTGGATTTGTCAACCCAGGGAAAGTTTTTCCCGGTAGCCGCAACGGAAGATAACGGAAAGGTTGTCGATGTGAAGCACAATAATGGTGCTGCCGGCAATATGGTTACAGTGGAATATAACCGACAGGATGGTATCAATATACGTGCTACCTATATGCATCTGAGCCAGATAGACGTGAAGAAGGGAGATATCGTGAATGCCGGTCAGCAGTTGGGCATGTCGGGAAATACCGGAAGAAGTAGCGGACCCCATCTGCATTTTGAAACCAGTGTCCAGAATCAGAATGGAGAGTGGGAGAAGTTCGATCCGAAGAACTATCTGGCAGAGATGGAGGTAAGAAGCGGCATCACCACCTCACTGGATAGAAACGGCAAAGACTATCTTGCAGAAGCACGTAACAGTATGGCATTGGATAATCAGCCTTCACAGCAGACGAACCAACTGCAAGACAGCAATATGGCACTTCTGGCTTCCATCACTAATTCCAACGACCCCACGAAATGGTTGAGCTATATGATGCAGCAGAATGGTGAAACGCCAGGCAGCGGTCAGGACATCATCTCCAGTCTGATTTTTTCCCTTTTCTCTGCCGCTCTCACTCTGGGCTTGAAGATGAGAAGCGAAGAACAAGCCGAAGCCGAAGAATTGGCTTCCAGCAAAGCGGCAAAGGTAGAAGAGACAGAAGAAAACAATGTAGTGAAAATGAGCCGAAGCGACGTACAAAAAATACAGGCAAATGCCAGTATGATGTTCGATGCAGAAAGTCCAGAGCAGGGTCAGCAGCAGAGCCAGCGTCTTGCTTAACAGAAAATTTATTCGATAACAAATAAACAAAAAATTATGATCAAGTGTAATGTAACAACCTGTGGAGTGATTACCAGTTCCGCAGAAGAGAAAACAAGTAAGGAAGGTGAAAAGTTCATTTCATTTTCCATGGTGGTACCTTTTGAAGGTAAGGATGGTACAGTAAAGGAGCAGTATATATCTGTTTCTGCACCAGGCAATGCCCAAAGTGCAGCCAACTATTCTGCCGGAAGAAGAGTAACCGTTTCCGGTGTGCTTTATATCAGAAAGCACGACAACAATACTTATTTGAATCTCCGTACATACACCAACATCGAGATTAATGACTCCACCACGCCAGACCGCCTTGTGGGCAGCATGGAGTTCAGAGGCAAGATTTCGAAGAAAGGTGTCAAGGATTTCAACAGCAAGAAAGGTAAGCCTATGCAGTCATTCTCAGCCTTCTCTTCTGATAAGAATGGCGAGAACTATGAGTTTACCTGGGTAAGTTTCATCAATCTCTCCCCTATCCATGAAGAGTATCTGGCAGCAGATAAATATGTAGAGGTACATGGCGATCTCCAGCTAGACGTGTTCAAGGGAGAGTTGCAACTAGAATGCAAGGTGAAGAGCATAGCACCTTGGGAACTGAGTAAGACGGCAGAAGCAAATGCAGAGCAGCAGCCATCTTAAACACTCCCTACTCCGTGTATTTTATGTGTTTGCTGTATTGGCAGTAGGTGTTTTAGGCATCTTGCATCTGCTGTTCAGGCATCACAAGTAATCATCCAAAGAGAGATAGCATGAAACTTTCAGGCTATTTCTCTTTACTTATGAAAATTATGGAAAAGGAAAAACAAAATATGATAAGCCGTTTCCTGCAGGGATGGGGACAGCTTTTTGGTGGCATTAAAAATACGCCACAACCCAAACCATTCCCTGGAGACCGCTTCTTCTACCCAGAGGAATTAGCGTATCTTTCAAAGACAGGCGAGCCTCTTTCCCAAATAGAAAAATGGGCGGTAGAAGCTGGCAGAAAGGCATATATAGAAAGCTTTGGCTCTACTGCAAGACCAGGCTTCAATCATGTACAATGGCAAGGCGGCATCATGAGCAGCTATGTTAAAGGACTCCCGGTGGCAGACAATGAAACCGAACAGGTAGCTAAATTGAAGGAGTTGAAGGCACAGAATTATATCCTGCCGGACAATCAGTTGGATATTATCAGAAAGTATGAGGCAAGAGACATTCTAGACAGATACTTCAAAACCAACAATGGTGATATCTACCATGTAGAAGGTTTAGAGACTGGCAATAAAGAAGAGCCAACATTCTCATTGATAAAATATTCTCCAGACGATTTTTCCGGGAAGAAAGAGAGCATTGGCTTTGAAAAGTTCAAAAACGATATTCAGACTGTCTATCATCCTTTATCCAGTAGAGAAGAAGCTGCATTTAAAGACAGACTTGCGGATGCCTTGAAAGCTAAAATTGAGTATGATATGATTGGACGTACCGTCTTTGAATCTCCGATAGCTATTACAGAAGGGAAAATACCTATTGAACAGCAGAAGGCGTATGGATTGGAAAATAGCATGTTCATACCTAAATCATGGGAAATCCTTTATGGTGGAACCAAAATTGTCGTTAAGGGACAATCTGACACTAATGAGGATAAAACCCTAACCATCGACTATATGAATGCCTGCAATTATAAGGCATTACTGGATGTCGTATATGATGGCGTGTACAGACAGCGTGACAGCAAACTGTCTGCAGCTCTGGTTGAAACATTGGGGAACAAACTTCCCAATGGAGAAACCTTTTACAAGTCACCTCGCAGTATTGCCCTATTCCATACAGACAAGGGTGTTGATATTGACAGCATACTGATGGATAAGCAAGGTGAATTGTTTGCCCTGTCAAGCAATCATCATGTAGAACTCAGCAAGAATGATCTTCAGAAGATGAAGAACAACCTTGTTATCAATGGTATCATAGAGCATAAGGAATTAGAGAAGGAACTTATTGTTTCCTTGATGAAAGATTATGTGGATTCCATGACCACAGGAGAAGACATCCATTCCGGTAATATCGATAAACTTCCTGTAAATACAAGAATCAAGAGTCTTTGTAGACAAGAATGGCAGTTAGAACAGGCGTATAATCAATATGCAAATCATCCGGCGGATGAAGACTTTGCCAACCAGTATAAGGCAGAATGGAATGCTGCATCTCTCATCTATACTCTTGAACTGAAACGCCTGGTGGATGCCTATAGAATCAATCCCGGAAAGATTGATTTGGAGAAGAAGGCACGCTTTGACCGTTTGCACAAGCTTCTTCATTTTACCCCAAAGCCATTAAGAATGGAACAGAATCATTCCTTGGACGCTAGTAACAATAAGGTAGCTAAGGAAGAACAACGTCCAGCTAATGATGAACAGTTAAAAAGCAAGAAGGAAGTTGAAACACATATCCACCCTGCTGAGACTCCTGCTGCAGTTGCCGAAGAAAAGGTTAATATTGAAGACACAGAAGTTTCTGATTCAGAGGGATATGGTCGTTGGCATACTCCAGATATAAAGCAAAGAGAAGTCTATCTCCAATATGGTAAGCTGCTGGCAGAGAAACTGGCTTTGCAGCAAACCTACGGGAAGCTTCCTCTTACCAACAACAGAAGGAGTCTGCCAACCACCCTTGATAAAAAAGAGTATCAGGGAATCCATGCCTTTGTTCTTGCCCTCAACACGGAGAAGAACGGCTTCTTTATGCCGGTATATCTGACTGAAGAGGACTTGAAGAGTAAGAAGCTCCTTGTCAAAAAGGAGGCCAGCAGCTTTCCTCTCATCGAAAAGCGTGGAATCGTGAACGTCTATAATATAGAACAGACCAACTATTCCTTCCGCTATCCGCAGGAGTATGCTTCCTTGAAGAACGAACTCCTTTCCGAGGAACAGGAGAATCAGAAGGAAAACCGGCTCCCTCGTCTGTTGCAGCCTGATAGATGGAGTTCTGCTATTGTCCAGGACGGTAAGCCAAACCTGGCATCCTACAACAGCAAAGAGGATGTCATTCATATTGGCAGCCAGGACCAGTATGATAAGGAAGATGATTTCTATAGAGATTTGGCAGAAGGACTCATCCGCAGTACAAGACAGAAAGAAGCCCGGAATACCAAATACAATGCTTTGGTAAAGGAAGAGCTGATTTCCCTTGTAGGAGCCAATATGCTCGGACAGGAAAACCGTTTCAACGTTACCGTTCCACAGCAGAGTGCTATCTGGAAGAAGAGACTGCGCAATGACCCGGATTATGCAAGAGATGTTTTGGTCTCAGCAAGTATCTCACAGGCATTGGTAGAATCACGCATATCAGGTATAAAACCACAGCTAGGTAATGAGATCGATATGCGCTCAGCCACGCCCATCAATATCGACTCCGATGGAAATGGAATAGTGGATAGCCAGGAAAATCTTGTTGCAGATCAGAAACAGGGCAGCAATGAAAACCAGGAACAGCAGGCTGAAGATTCCGCCAGCCACCATGTCAGGCATGGCAGACGATAAGTAAAAAGATAAGGTGGGGAAAATCCTCACCTTAGCATATAATTTAACACAATAAACAGTTATGAAAACATTAATTAGTAAGACATTTATTTTGTATTTGTTTTGTCTATGTATTACATCATGCAAGTCAATTTGTTATCAGGTTTACGATGTTGACTATGATGATAACATGAAACTACAAGACAGTTGTATCGTATATGAAAATGAAGATTGTAAGGTAATGTATAATCTTTGGTCGGAAAATGGACTTGTGAAGTTTGCCATTTTCAATAAGACTAACAGTGATATCTTTGTGGATATGACACAGAGTATCTTTTCATTGAACGAACTGGCAAATGAATATTATAAGAGTCGTACATGGTATAAAAACATAAGTTCCTGCCAAACTACAATCACAGCTAATACAATGGGAAGTGGTCTGTGGGGAAACAGAATGTATCTATGTAATGTAGATGGTGTTGGAGTTTCTAGCGGTATATCCATGAAAGAAAATGAAATTGAGTGTGTTCCATCTAAAAAATATAAATTATTCGGTGTCTACTCGGTGTCTCCATCTTTGATGAGCACACATGATTATGATAAGGATTATCCAACAAAGACCATCCTATTAGGTTCATACACGAGATATAACTCGCCCTATACATTCACCAATCGCATCGTTTACGGATTTTCCAAAGATGAAGCTGTAAAAAAGCATATCGAAAATGAATTCTGGGTAAGCAACATAACCAATTATCCAGAGAAGGAAGCTGTAGAATATATAAAAGTGGAAAAGCCAGGTTATCGTGTGCCATCTTATACAAAAATCAAACGCTTGAAAATAGGCATGCCGAACAAGTTTTATGTCGTAAATAAATATGAACGGAAAACTTTACTAGAATAGTGTTTTATATAAAAAGGTGAGGGAGACCTCACCTTATGACAAAAACCACAAAACTATTTACCTAGTTTCTAAACGAGAAAACTGATATTTCGCAATGAACCATCTTCCCAGACAACCCATTGCTTTCCCAAAAATATAATTGACATTTTTCAAAAAACTAAAACAATTAAACCATGCTGCAAAGTTACCCATATTTTCAGTAAAACAAGGGCATGATTTCGATATATCTTTGAAATTAACGTTTTCAAAACCTCAATAATTTTCGTGAGGGGTGTGGAGAAAGTTCGGAAACAGACATAATTGGTTCGGAAAGAGGTTCGGAAAGAAAAACAAAAAGTTCGCAAAGAAGTATGGAAACAAAGGATTGCTCATCATATCTGCTGTTATTTGCATCACCGCACGTCTGATAGCAATTTCAATCTTTTCTATCTCATTGAACATGAGTAGTCTCAGTTTCTTATCAAAACGATAAAGCATCATCACTTTCTTGAAGGATGAACCTTCCTTGTATAAATGTGCTGTCTTGGGCATTTTCAACAAAGGATACATATAAGCAGACAATCTGTAATAACCAATATTGTCAAGGTACTGTATGGCTTTGTTTCTATCAAAAATCTGTAAACCTCGTGAATCAAGCAAATTAACGAGATTTTCTGAAGATTCAAACCGTTTTGTAAAGGGGTATAAGATTTGCCATGTTCAAATGTGTATAAACAAAAAAACGCCTCGCACGATTTGAGCATTGTTAAGAGGCTTGGCGAGGACTGACGCTGCAAAGATACGAATAATTATTGAAATCACAAACTTTTTAACAAGAAAATTCACAAAAAGTGGATTACTTTGATATATTTAATTATGTTAAATCTCTCCTTAAAATCATACTTTGCGCTTGCAAAACTAGTTGGAAGAGTAAGGCAAATCAATTAAAACATTAACATAATGTTCCCTTACCTTCAAGAGATAAGGGAACTCGAAATAAACATATATTATAATAAAAAGAGGATTATTACCCCAAAATATCAATCGTGGCATTGGAAATCAGCGTTTCCATGTTCTGTAATGTTGGTGAAGCCAGCTTGAAAGATGTGCCACCGATGGACCCGCAAATGAAATCTATTGCCAACCACCATTTCTCAACAGTAACGTCATCAGTATCTGTTTCTTCCGCACAAAGATGCCTGTCATCAGAAGTAGGATTTTTGTATCTCCACAAAGCAATCTTGGCTGCAGTAGTATTGTCAGCAAGAAGAGAATTGGTCATTTCGACATCCTGCTTCCAATTTTCGTAAACTTCTATCGAACTTTGAGAAATAGCAGGAGTTGCCTCTTCTTCCATTTCATTCTCCTCTTCCATTTCCAACATCGCAACGCTATCATCTTCATCCAGGTATCTGGCGGCAGACTCTTCGCTGTCTTCCAGATCATGGTCTTGGAGATATCTGTTGTAAGCATCTAACATTTCCTGAGAATGATGCTTTACATACTGCTGATCTGTTATCTGGTGAGAGAAGTAAAGTTCATTAATACTTTCTTCTCCGATAAAACCGTTTAATTCCATATTACTATCATATTAGTTAGACATGCATACCTCTATTGGCTTTTACCTTCTGTAAGATAGCATCCTGTTCTACACACATTTCCTCGGTATATTCATCTTCCGGAACATAGGAAAGCATACCCTTGTCATCTCTTGTCCAACAGCCATATATACCAAAGTTGTATTTGTCAAACGCCAAAATACCATCACGCTCTTTCTGCCAAGCCTGTGCATCTCCCTTTACATTGAGAATACCAGTCTCCTCATTAAGGTCAATTCCAATAGAAAGCATCTGATCATCTTTCTCCAGTGTAACTACCTCTCCATTTTCAAGTTTCAGAATATGATCCTCGTCCATGCCCATATTGTTGGCAAGCAGCGACAGGTTATTGTCAACAAGATTACTCTTCACAGAAATAATGGAGTTGGTTGCACTGTCGAGCTGTACATAGTTCCAGCTGTTGTTGGATGGAAGTATAACTTTGAGAACCTTACCCCTTTCCAAAGCCTCTTTCTGTTTCCCGGGAAAATATTCCAGATTGCCCTGGTTCTTAACAGGCAAGAACATCGGATGAACCTGTTCACCCTCTTTGATCAAGCGGATGCGAGCAAAATCCTTGTGAATGACACCATCCCCATCAACTTGCTCTATAGGAAGCAAAGGTGTACGCATGCCCCCCAGCAACTTATTCATGATAGGCTCAGGAAGATCATCTATCATTTCCTGAGTAAGCCCGAACTTCCTCAACTCCTCGTAAGGAATTTCATTTTCTTCAATTCTTTGTATATTCATATAGTCCAATATTTAAAATTTTTGGCAAAGATACAAAATAGCTAATTGCTGAACATTCAAAATTCAATATACCTTTGAATTTAACAATTTTAAAAGCCAGAAGCATTTTTCCAAATACCCTTTCCAAAACCACCGAAGGGTTTTGCAAACGTTAATTTCAAAGGTATATCGTGTTTAAATATAAGGTGTAGATGAAAAGCATTACTTTTGCATTTTGAATATAAGATACAAAAAGTAACAGACAATGATCAGATATGTAATACTATCATTATGCCTTCTATGCTTCATGCCCAAAAGCATGGCACAGGGAAAGAAAGAATCCAGGGAATACTGGATAGATAAGTATCTCAGCGTCAGTTTTCCTCTGCAAAATATCAAGGTTAATTCCTTCTATGGAAGCAGAGTCGATCCTTTCACTGGAAAATGCAAACAGCATAAAGGCTTGGATTTAAGAGCCCGGTACGAAGAAGTACTGTCTATGTTTGATGGCAGCGTGAAGAGTACCGGCTATGACAAGGGTTCGGGAAAGTATGTCGTTCTACAGCATGGCAACTGGACTATCAGCTATTGCCATCTGTCAGAGATTTGGGTAACATCCCAGCAAAAACTCCTGGCAGGAGATCCTGTTGGCATTAGCGGAACCACCGGAAGAAGTACCGGACCCCATCTTCATATCAGTTGCAGGTTGAAAGGACAACTGGAAGACCCCTACAATCTACTGCTGTATGTAAGAGAAACGAAAGCCAGGGCTATCAAAGCCCTCAGAGTAGAGGGAAACAACCTATTTACTCCAGCTGAGTTCATAGAACACTATGCGGCAGCAGCAATGCAGCAACAGCGAAAATATGGCATTCCATCTTCCGTTATCCTAGCTCAGATGGCACTTGAAAGCAAGTGGGGAAACAGCAACCTGGCACAGGTGGGCTATAACTTCTTCGGTATCAAAGCCAACCAGAACTGGCTGAACAGCGGTCTCCCCTATAGCATTCACGATGATGACCGCCCCAATGAGAAGTTCTGTAACTTCCTGTCACCGGAAGAAAGCATAGAATATCACTCTCGACTGCTGATGAGTGACAGATATGCAAGGTGCTGGAGATATAAGCCCACCGACTACCACAACTGGCTCTTGTCTATCAAGGCAGCCGGTTATGCCACACGCAGAGATTATGTAAAGGTGTGCGAGCGTATCATTCGGCAGCATAAACTGTATCTCTATGACCAGCAAGCAGAAAGAATGTGAATACAACAAAAGAAAATAAACAATAAGAAAATAAAGAAATGAAGAAATTAACGTTTTTATTGGCAACCTTCCTGATGGCAAGCTATGCCAATGCACAAGTAGTTTTCGGAGAGAATGAAAAGGAGTTTGTAAAAAGTACCTCATTCTCCAGTGGTAGACAGCCAAAGAAAGATGCCAAGCCTTATCTTTCGGGACAGGAGAAGTTCAAACTCTCTGCCGTCGGCGACAACTGGTTTGGCAGCGTAAAGGCAGGCATGTCAACTTTCACCGGTGCTCCTGTAGGATGTACCGATTTCTTTGGTCATACACGCCCAACGATGCTTGTCAGTTTCGGAAAATGGCATTCACGTTTCTTTGGAACCCGGTTGGTTTATCAGGGTTTTACCTTCACCAATGCCGACAACAAGGCTATGAACTACCAAAACTATCATGGAGATCTGATGCTGAATCTCTCCAGTTTCGTGCGTAGCAGCTATAATCCTCTTCCAAGATGGGATTTCGCTCTCTATCTGGGAGCTGGTGCTATCAAGAACACCACCATTCATAAAGCACCTTTTGCAGTGAGTCATGGTTTCCTTTGTAGCTACCGAGCAACCAACCGCCTCCATGTAACAGCCGAGATGGGTGGAACCAGTACCTTTCAGAGGTTTGACGGCATAGGCAAGGACAAGCATTTTGGCGATAATATCCTTCATGCATCCCTGGGTGTTACCTTCGGTATTGGCAAACAGGGCTTTGACCGAAAGCCGGTTCTTGAAGTGTTGGGTGATGACGGTAATCAAACCAGTCTTCTGTATGACGCCAGCCAATTCCCTAAAAATGATTTTGAAGGACTTAAGAGCTTGAAGGAAAGAATGAGCAAGGGAGACAAAGGCTCTGGATCTTTTGCATCTTCCGGTATTCAACTGGATGCCCCGATACTATTTTTCTTCAAGATCAATACCACCACCCTCATCGACAAGCAGCAGCTGGTGAACATCAAGGAGATTTCAAAAGCCGTAAATGAAAACGATCTTCGAATCAACATCTATGGAGCCGCCGACAGCAAGACCGGAACACCGAAGCACAACCAGAAGCTCAGTGTTCGCAGAGCCAAGTATATTGCCAAACTGTTGATGAAGGCAGGTGTTGACAAGAGTAAGATGCGTGGTTTCAGCAGGGGCGGTATCAATATCTATAAGCCATATACCGCAAACCGCCATACATGCGTCATCGTCTATAAGGAACAGCAGTAACATTTAAAGCATATTGTTATGACTATCATACGTAAAAATACCAATCCACGGGCAACCGACGTTGCTCCACAGCTTCAAAGTGTATTGCATGCCAATGGTATGCAAGCCCATATCTCATTGACAGAGACTGGTACCTACCAGCTCGTGACCCTCTCACACAACTCTTCCCAACCTCATTATTATGACCTGAGCGAGAAGCAGTTGGATGCCCTGGTCAACGGCGGCACGAATGCATGGAACAAAAACGCATATAACACCTTTGTTTCCATCGTGAAAGACGATTATTATATTCCCGGTTCCTGGGTGGCAGCCAAAAATGCCAATTCTCCGGTAAATCATGGCTTGTGGGGACACACCATCATGGATGGAGAATATGGGTATCGAGACCCACGATTCCGTCCGTTTGCCGGTCCGGGTTTTGGAAAATTTGACAATTCACCCCTTGGCATCCTCTTCGGTGGTGGCAGATATCACATCAGAAGAGTTGAGGGAAGACCTTACTTTGCAAACAGCGCACCTGTTGTAGTAGAACGTCCTGATGGCAGGCTGAAACCCGGTGAGCTGAAATCGGGCAGTTATGGTTTCTACGATAAGGGAAATCAGAAAAAGGATGCTCTCTCCAACCTTGAAGTGGATGTCAAACCTAGGGTTCTGGAGCGACCAAAAGGCAAAGCCTTGCCTCTGAAGGACTATATCAATGGTTACAGTACCCTTCTAACCTTTAGCGGTGCAGGCTTTGCAGAAGTACTCTCATCCCATGGTATCGTGGTTGATAAAGACAAGAAGACCCTCACCATCAAATCAGACGGTGTAAACAGAAACCTGGAATATGCTCTTACAGACAAAGAACTCAACACCATCTTGAATGATAAGTTGAGATTTACGGATACCAGAGGCAAGAAAAAGCAGGTTTACAACAAGAATGCCCCTAACATCAGTGAGCGTCTGGATGTTATCAATAAGGTGATTGCAAATGACTTTGCCGACAAGATCACCATGAACCATCTTCAAAGCAAAGACTATATCAACATCAAGTTGAAGCCTGAGACAGAAGCAGCCCTTGGCTTGACGGAAGCAAAAGCCAACGAGTATAACAGGAATATCGATGTCCTGGAACTCAACATGCAGGATATGCGACAAGATTATAAGACCGGTTTTGTTGATAAGTGGAACACCATCGGAGTTGTGGACGGCAGAATGCTCCCGGAAAATATGGGTTTCTATTTGCCTATGAATAAGGGGCGCAGAGTGACTGTAGGAGAGATTCAAGCCTACCCTACCAATGATGGTGAAAAGACTTCTTACCGCATGACTGCCGTTGTCAATAATCAGCTGATGAGCCGTGAAATCAGCACGGATGACTACAACAGATTCCTCAATTACGATGATGAGCACCGTTTACAACTGTTTGACAAGGTGTTCGATGAAGTCAAGATTAAGAGTGCATCCAATGGACAGCTTGAAGACAAAGTGTATTCCGGAAACATCGATTCGGCAAAAGGTGTAGTGTCCCTGAAAGGTGACTATTGCCTGGTAAGCGGCAAATCATACGCAGCCATTACCGCTGCAATGGCTTGGAAGGATGAGATATCCGGTGATTATCTGATCAACCTCAGAACCAACAAGGATGCCGGTATGTGGTCTTTCAAGATCAGCCAGGAGCAGTATAACAAGTTCCAGTATGCCACGGATGAAGAAAGAGCCAATCTGCTCTCTTCCCTTCTTCCTTCAGATGCCAAAAGCAATGAGAAGATGAAGGTGGTAGCAGCCAGCAGCATCTACCAGGGCGGTTACATGAGGGAGCAGAAAGCTAATATCTCTCCGAAACTGGATAGATACAACCTCAATGATATCAGAGAGCAGACTAAGATCAACCTTCTTGGCGATGCCCACGTAAATGGAGAGTCCCTTGAAAATCTGAAAGCAAGCAAGGAATGGAAGCGAAGCGGCGAACATGGACGTGATACTCAGGTGGGAGATATCGTAGTGGAGAAACTGAAGGATGCCAAAGGCCAGGAAATAGAAGGCAAATACAAGATGACAGCTGTCATCGATGGCAATGTCTTCTCCCATGAAATTACGGAAAAGCAATACAACAAGTTCATGACCGTAAACACCCTCCAGCGAATGAAACTCTTTGACAAGATCTTCCCTGAGGTAGAAATGAAGACGAAGCCGGAAAACCGCTTCAACCTTGGAGCAGCCCTTCTTGCTGCCGTAACAACAGGCGTGGGAGTCTTGGCAATCGCATCTGAGTCTCGTCCGCATCACCGTCCGGTGGTATTTGAAAGCGGACCGGTGTTCTCAAAACCTGGTGTTGTTTCTGCTGCTGAAGTTTCAGCATCCATTTACGAGTCTATGAACAATGGACCAGCACCATCAGAAGGTTATGGCTTAGGCAGATAACAGATTTCATTTCTAACAGAAAAGATATATGAACGATACAGTACATATCTTTAGAACAGTAACGTTACGTCCTCATTGGTTTCAGTATGTCATCAATGAGTTCGTAGCGTTGTGTTTCTTTCTTGGCAGCATCTGGATATGGAAATTTTGCTATTTCCAATACCACGAGTTGGCAATATACGTTAGCATAGCTTTATTCCTCTATCTGCTTTTCAAGCTGATATACCTGGCTAGGATGGAATATGTGATAACAGGGGAACAGATCATCATCATGCATGGTGTTCTGTCCCACTCTACCGATTACGTCGAGTTGTACAGAGTTGTGGATTACCGGCAGCACAGAAGCCTTCCGCAGCAGATTTTCGGGTTAAAGACAGTAACCATCTTCTCTGGTGACCGGAATAATTCGAAGCTCGATATGATAGGCATTAAAGCCCATAACAATATTGTTGCCGACATAAGGCTGAGAGTTGAATATAATAAACGACACAAAAGTATCTATGAAATTACAAATAGAAATTAGGAGAACGATGATTCTCCTGTTGTTTTTTTCCACAATGATTTCCAGCTTCGGACAAAGCGTAACCCAATCCAATCCTCTGGAATATGCAGCTATCGGTGAGGGAGAGTCACGAATAAATGAGATCATTGGCAAGCAGAACGAAATATTGGACACTTTAAGCGTGCTTCATGGTGGAATGGTTGTTGCAGAAACCAAGATGAAGAAATGGGAACAGAAGTATAACAGTTACCTGAAAACAACCCAAGGTTATGCAGATGCCATCAAAGCTGGCTGTACCCTCTATATGCAAGGCATGCAGACGCTTTCTGCCTTATGGGAAATCAATACAGCCTGTAAGATCAATCCGCAAGGTATCGCTGCTTCTGTTTCCATGAATACGCTTTATGCCGAAACAGCTGTAGAACTTGTCAAGACGTATCGCATTTTGAAGACGGTCGTAGCCAAAGGCGGTGAAGGTAACATGCTCAAAGGCTCGGAACGTACAAAGATTCTGTGGCAGCTGAATACTGAGTTGGAACAGCTTAACAGGAAATTTCGAAGCCTGGCATTGAGCATCAGCTTGTATACTTTCGAAGACGTATGGAACAAAGCCATTGCCGGAAAGATAGAAAAGAGCAACAAAATACTAGCTAAGGAGGCACTGAACCGTCAAAAGCGAGCCATGAAAGTAGTAGCCCGGTTCTACAGGGAGAGACAATCACATAAAACATGGGGGTGGTAATGATGAAACATTTTAAAATAAGCAGATATTCATTATTGATGATGATTTTTTTCCTGATTCCTGTATCATCAAGTGCCATTGGTGTTGCAGAAGACCTGGTAAGAGCAGGTATGTTCAAGACTTTCGCAACATCTGCCACAAAAGCCCTCAAAGCATCCGATGCTGTACTTACCGTGAATGCAGGAGAACACATGATGTCTAAGGAAGAAATCGATAAGGTGGTGAAATTCCAGACCCAGTTCAACAACTATCTCACCAACTTTGACAACATTCTTACATATGCAGCAGAAATCTATGCTATCTATTATGAAGTGGATCAGACAGGTAGAAACCTCAGTGAACTGAAATCAGTGGCACTCTCCTCTCCTACCAACATCATAGCCGTAGCCCTTTTGAGGTCAAGGAACTACATTTATAAAGATGTCGTAGAAAACGGAGTACAGATAGCTTTGGATATCGAGAAACTTCTTCCTCTAAAGAAGGACAAAGAGAAGAATGCAAAGATGTCTGAGAAAGAACGTCTGGAATGCATCGGTAATGTCAGGAAGAGTTTAAGGGAAATGAATAGAAAGATCAGAAAGATGAATCTTCTTCTTCGCTATACAACACTTATGGACTGCTGGTATGACCTGAAGGGGCAATATTACAGACCTAAAAGTATGCATGCCATCTGTAAGAGTTGTCAGCAAAGGTGGGCAAACAATGCCTCAAAATGGAAACGTAAATAATAAAAGAAATGGATGAATCAAAAGAGTTACAAGGATTATATACCATATTCCGAGCGACAATTTATATTTCATTGTTGCTTGAATTTTTCATGTATGCATTGGATCCATCTTCCCTTGATTTTCTTGGGGGATTGATAACCAATATACATTCACGCTTACAATTACTGTCAGTGTATCAGTTTCTGCCCTATAGCAAAATGGTTACGGTTATGCTGGTCATCATCACCTGTATCGGAACCAAAAACAAAAAGCAATTAGAGTTTGATGCCCGAAAAATGGTTTTTTGGCCTATAACTCTAGGATTGCTTTTTGTGATACTGTCAGTATTCATCTATAACTGGGACTGGCATAGCAGGATATGGCTTTTCAAGGCAAATGTCTGGGTATATATGCTCTTCTCCCTCATAGGTGTAGTTGCCATACATGTTGCCTTGGATAACGTTGCGAAGTATTTCAGAAACGGACTTATGAAAGACCGTTTCAATTTGGAGAATGAGAGCTTTGAACAGCCGGAAGACCTGGTAGAAAATAAATTCTCGGTCAATATACCGATGCGTTATTATTATGGTGGCAAATTCCGACACGGCTGGATAAACATCATCAATCCATTCAGAGGTACGTGGGTTGTGGGAACCCCAGGTTCCGGTAAGACCTTTTCCGTGATAGAACCTTATATCAGACAACATAGTGCAAAAGGTTTTGCCATGGTAGTATATGACTATAAGTTCCCTACCCTGGCAACAAAGTTGTTCTATCATTACAAAACCAACCAGAAAAAGGGGCTCACCCCTAAAGGATGCAAGTTCAATATCATCAACTTCGTGAATGTAGAGTATTCAAGAAGAGTCAATCCTATACAGCAGAAATATATTGCCAACTTAGCAGCTGCCCAGGAAACGGCAGAGACACTGATTGAGTCTCTTCAGAAAGGACAGAAAGGAAGTGGTGGTGGTAGTGACCAGTTCTTCCAGACTTCTGCAACCAACTTCCTTGCAGCCTGTATTTATTTCTTCGTCAACTATGGGAAGAAACCATACGATGAGAACGGAAACGAGTTGGAGGCAGAATATGCACCAGTTGCAGGAACCCCACACCTAAGGTTAACAGGTAAGGTCTTTGCCAAAGGACACAAGGACGACAATAACTTTGTTGTAGAGCCAGCCTACTGGAAAGGGCAATATTCAGATATGCCGCATGTACTTTCCTTCCTGAATCATAGTTATGAGGAAATCTTCGAAGTTCTGATTACTGATCCGGAAGTATCTCCTCTCCTGGGTCCTTTCAAGACTGCCTACGAAAATGGAGCGATGGAGCAGTTGGAAGGTATGATTGGTACACTCCGTGTACAAACCTCACGTCTGGCAACCAAAGAGGCTTATTGGGTATTCAGTGGAGATGACTTCGACCTGAAAGTATCTGATCCTAAAAATCCAAGCTATCTGCTCATTGCCAATGATCCGGAAATGGAAAGCATCATTGGTGCCTTGAATGCTTTGATTCTAAACCGACTTGTTACCAGAGTAAATAGTGGACAGGGAAAAAACGTACCGGTAAGTATCATTGTCGATGAGCTTCCAACATTATATTTCCATAAGATAGATCGTCTTATCGGTACAGCTCGTAGTAATAAGGTTGCTGTAACGTTAGGATTCCAGGAACTTCCACAGCTGGAAGCGGATTATGGAAAGGTGGGTATGCAGAAGATTATCACAACCGTAGGTAATGTAGTGAGTGGTTCTGCCAGGGCCAAGGAAACCCTTGAATGGTTATCAGGCGATATTTTCGGAAAGGTAGTTCAGATGAAAAAAGGTATCACTATCGACAGAGACAAAACCTCCATTAATCTGAATGAAAATCTCGAAAGTCTGGTACCTGCATCTAAGATTTCCGATATGGCTTCCGGTTGGCTTTGTGGTCAGACGGCACGAGATTTCACGATTACAAAAACTGGCAGAAAAGGTTCCATGGATATTCAGAAAGCAGAAGAGTTCAAGACAACGAAGTTCTTCTGTAAAACAAATTTTGATATGAATGAAATCAAAAAGGAAGAAGCTTCCTACGACAACTATCCACTGCCGAAGTTCTATAACTTCGGAACCTCTGATGCCAAGGAACGAACCCTTTATAAAAATTTCAACCGTATTGACAAGGAAGTGAATGAAATGATTACTCGCATACAGAAAGAGTTCCCTAAGCAGATAAAAAAAGCAAGTAAAAAATAAAAGAGTGCTTCATGTGTTCCCAAATATTTATAGATATACAACTACATTCTTGCCAAAGCGTTGCTTATATATATAATAAGGTGTAAATAACCCAAAAGCAACAAGAGTTACAAATAAAAAAGTTAGTATTATGGCTACAATAAAAGTAAAATTCAGAGCATCCTCGGTGCCGGGAAAGGAAGGCACATTGTATTATCACCTCATTCACCAGCGCAACCTGCGCTGGATCAGTACCGACTATCATGTCTTTCCAGAAGAGTGGAACGACAAGAAGTCGGCTATCATTGTTTCTAACCGAAACAACCGACAGGCGCATCTACAGCTCATCCAGTCCCAGATAGATTGGGAGATGAAGCAGATGCAGCGTATCATCCATGACAAGGAGATGGATGGCATCCCTTATACCATTGATGACACAGCTAAGGAGATACAGCAGCTGCCACCAAACAAGAGCGTCTTCACCTTCTTCCGCCAGCAGATAGCCAAGAAGGAACAGATGCAGTGCATTGGCACCCAGAGCAACTATACCAGTGCCGCCAACAGATTTATGGAGTTTCGTCATCACGAAGACCTCACCTTCTCTCAGATGACCAGCGAGATGATGGAAATGTATCAGGCATGGCTGTTCAACAGAGGTATCGGACAAAACACCGTGTCCTTCTATCTGCGAACCCTCCGCACGCTCTACAACAAGGCAGTGGAAACAGGCCATGCGCCAGCCAAGGACATCTTTGCTCACGTGCAGACCGCTAACGTGAGAACTGCCAAACGAGCCATCTCTGTAAAGGATATTCGCAAGATAGAAAACCTGGACTTGCCAATAGGTTCCTCCCTTGACAAGGCACGAGACCTGTTTTTGCTCAGTTTCTATCTCCGAGGCATGGCATTCGTGGATATGGCGTTTCTGAAGAAAACAGACTTGAAATGTGGCTTGGTGAACTACAACCGTCGCAAGACCCACCAAAATCTCAATATCGAGTGGATGAAGCCGATGCAAGCCATCATCGACAAGTACGCCCAACAAACGAAGGACTCCCCTTACCTGCTACCCATCCTGACAGGCAAGGAATCCTCTCCATACACGGCATACCGCAAGGTGGAGCACAACACCAACTACAACCTGAAGAAAATCGGTGAGATGGTAGGCTTGAAGATACCGCTGACCACCTACGTGGCACGCCACACGTGGGCAAGCGTAGCCTTGCACATGAACATACCGATAGCCACCATCAGCCAGGGCATGGGACACAACTCCTATAAGACCACACAGATTTACTTGCAGTCATTAGACGTAGCAACCATCAATGAAGCCAACAAGCGGATTATAAGCAAAATCTTAAAAGAGTTGTAAATAAATCGGTATATTTACCCCTCTCCCAAATGATAGGGTAAAATGTTTAGCAAACTTCGCCCTTTCTTATGGTAAGACATACAACTTGGTGCAAAAATACAAAAAATAGTTGAATTACGTGTCACATTTTTTTATTTTCTGTATATCACTCCCCAGATTTAGCACAAGTGTTTAGCAAATCTGCCTCGGAAGAACTCTCCAAATGGCAGATTTGCGGTCATTTCGGCTGTTTTTGCTCTCTTACCATAAGAGTGTGCAACAAATGTAAGATAAAGATACATGTGCAGAGGCTGCATGCCAAGCACTCATATTACGATTAAGATTATGCACAACAAGAACAAATGGACTAGGCTTCCACAACCATCATGTATGGTTGCAGCTGAGGACATAAAGTAGAGCAGAATTTATGAAACCGGATGGTACGAGTTCTTTTTCTACAGCCGACGAGAAACTTATTTCTCCAAAGGGCAACCACGTTACTGAGCCAGACGTAAAGACTGGTTCAGAGGTAAAGAAGTGTCGTCAATCGGACGGAACCACATGGTCGTATCTCTTTATGCATCATAGCAAAGTGAAGAGCATGGAGGCACAGCTGATTAAAGACGACAGAACCTATTTTGTGCATAAAACCATACGGTATTTCAAGAAACAGGGCAAACATAGGGTGCAGCATCAGGAAGTGCCGACCGTCAGCGGTCTGGTCTTCTTCCAAGGTTTTCCAGAAGAAATACAAACCTATCTTGACAAGAATTTCCCTCGTACTTATTTGTGCAAGAACTGCAGCACAGGCAGAGTGGCAGAAATCAAAGATTCACTGATGCGACCATTCATGCGTATCGTTGAGACTTCACCTGAGCGCATCCGTTTTCTTCTCCACCCTTACCATTATTATGCTCGCAACCGCATCCTCCTCCGTATCACCACAGGTGAGATGGCTGGACTGGAAGGTTACATCATCCGCATTGACCGAGACCGCCGCTTGGTGATGAGTATCGGTGGACTGAGCGTAGCCATCAGTGGTGTTCATGCCGAGCATTTTGAGGAAGTGGAACAAGACAAGTCCCATCTTGCCAACGAGGAAATTTTCTACAAGCGCAACCTGCAAGAGCGGCAAGTGCTGATAGACCGCTATTTCCATCCTGTGAAAAATGACAAGGAAGTAGCGTTGCAGGCAGAAAACATCGACTATTTGAGAAAATATGCCTTGGATGAAGTGGCACACAATCGCATTAGCTTCAATGACACATGGAACATCTATTCCTTCATCATTGAGGAGATTGGCTACTATTATTCACCATTCATAGAACAGTTCAAGGAACACCTCGACCCCATCATGCGTGAAGGAGGTAAGGTGCTCCAAGAAATGGAACAGATTATCAAAAGTCCTCATATCTGTCCTAACGACAAGACCAGATATGAGAATGATTACCAAAGAATCTTTTCGCAATATGATTATCTGTTCTAAAGATTCATACATTATACCATGACCGATTTCGCAACTTTTGTAAACATTATCATCGACGAGCTTACGAAAGAAGGCAGAAAGCATACCGCTGAAACACGCAAGTATTCAGCTAATCGCCTATTGATGTTTATGGGTGACAATCCAACACCTATGGACAAATGGGACGATTTGTTTGTTCTGGACTACGAGACATGGCTGAAAACACAGGGGCTGTCGGCATCTACAACTGCTTTTTACCTGTCGCAATTATGTGCATTCTATAATCAAGCTGTAAAAAAAGGCAAAATACAAGGGCACGACATTTTTCGCCTGGTAAACAAGACTCCAGCGCCAAAACTTGCCACCCAACAGTTTCCTTCGATAGCCGAGTTGCGCTATTTGCAAACTCTCAATCTTAATAAGTCACAGGATTTCGCACGAGACATGTTCCTGTTCTCACTTTATGCAAGAGGCATGAACTATGTGGATATGGCTTATCTGAAGAAATCCAACGTTAAAGACGGAATGCTCACTTACATTTCCAATACATCAGACAACAATCCTGCTGTCACGATTAAATGGGACAAGGCAATGCAGCAAATAGCTGACAAATATACCTCAGACACAGAGTATATATTCCCAATCATCACCAAGGAAGGAAATGCAGATGAAACAGAACAAATAAAACGAAGTCGCCATAATGTGGTGTACAACTTACGTTCTATTGGCAAGCAATATAAATTCAGCGTCTCCCCCACCATCGCCATGACCAAGGACTTGTGGCGCAAGATTATGGATGAGGTGAGCGTGAGTGAGGTGATATAGACAAAATTGGTATTGATGTCAACCTCTCAGAGAAAAATACGAAGCATGCCATGCTGAAAGACTTTGATTCTCCATTCGATATCAATGTGGATTTGTATGGACATGAATAAAAGATAATACATGATAGTTTTACCAGATACAAAAACTTTTGATTCCAGCATACGCTTGGTTCAACTCGTAGGAGGTGTCACCAAAGTAAATATGCTAAAAGTGTGTGACAAACTCGACCTGTATGTTAGCCCGAACTTGAAGAAGGACGAGACAGCACGCCGAGTAGCGCAGGAACTGCTCAATAGTCCTATTGAGATATTGAGTAACCTCAACAAGCAAGAGTTGCAAATTATCGATGAGTTTGTCAAGGGCGGTGCCAATACCTATGTTGTTCGCAAGATGCGCAAGACCCAGTACAAGCTTCAGAAACTATATTTGGTTGCCACCTATTGCGATGAAGAAAAGCAAGAATGGCATATGCTCATGCCCGATGAACTGCGTGAGGCTTTGTCAAGCAATTACAAGTTCTATTTTGACTTGGCTGAGAAAGGTCAGAAAGGACCTACAGCCAAACAACTTCGTATGATGGCAGCGATGAAGAGGATTATGGGGGAATAAAACTTTATTTAATTTATGATAACAGAGCAAATAGATAAAGGGTTAGAATGGATTTGTGATAATAAAGAGTGGATATTTAGCGGAATTGGTTTTACCGTTATTTCGTTTACTGGTCGCTTTTTGTTCAAAAAGAGAAAAAGCAATACTGGTAACCACCAATCAAGTTCATTTAATATAGGAAGTCACATAACACAGGTAAATGGAAATTATACAGTCAATGGAAAAGACTCCAAATAATCAGAAAGCACAAGGCAATATTAATTCTACAATTACCCAGATTAATGGGGATTACATTGCTATGGATGAAGGAAAAATGACTGATTTGTGTCTGAAATTGGTTAATGATAAGCTTCAGCAGTTGAGAGTTGATGCTCATGAAATGTTCATGGCACAAGTTGCATCTTTTTCCAATGAGCTATTTCAACGAATAGCTAAATTAGAAGGTAAGGTTGAAACATTGGAAAGGTTTGCTAATCCTGCAATACAGTTTGCTTTAAGCGAATCCTTGATGGGATATTCTCAACGATGCTCTGATGAACATAAAACACTCTTGATAGACACTTTGCTGGAACGATTGCAAGTAGATGATGTCTCAACAAAGGCTATATTGTTGGATAAGATTCGTAAAGGGATTCCTAACTTGACGCTATCTCAAGTTGATATGTTGGCTTTTCTGGTTTTTAAGTGTTTAACATTCGAATGCAAAGATATTTCGGATTTGAAAGCCGTTTTTAAAAGTATTGGTATCCTTATGGATAGTATTTTAAAAATGACTTCCCTTGATTTTTATTATTTGCAACATACAGATTTTGTCCATAAATTTTCGTTTGCTTCTGGTGCCGATTTTATAGAGAAAGATTTGTTGGAACGATATAAATATCTTTTAGAGGATAAATCGTGGAATAGCTTGCTTACAATATTAAAAGAAGTAAATCCTTTGTGGTCAGACTTGTTCAACTCTTTAAAAAATAATGATATGGCTTGTTTCATGCCTACGGCACAAGGTTTTTATCTGGGGTTGATCCGTTTGAGTAAAGTCCTTGATCAGAAAATTAATTATGACATTTTGTTAGATACAATATAATGGTCCAGTAAAATAGTGCTTATACCCCAGGCGGTCCCATCCTGCACAACTTGGCGAAGACCTTTGATGGTCCGCCAACCTTAGAGCGTAGCGGTTCCGTGCACCGGAGGGCGGTTACATCCTCTCGTCCCTGAGGGAAGAGAGGCTTGGTGAGAAAGGTGGAGCCTTCTTTAATGGTAAAGAAGGACGGGATGATTTTAGAAAAAATATATCCTTAAGGAGGCTTAGAGGTAAAAGAATTATGAATAATTTCAACGATATACAAATCATAATCATGGCCGGCGGCGTAGGCAGCCGCTTCTGGCCTATGTCAACCCCCGATTACCCAAAGCAGTTCATTGATGTGATGGGTGTGGGCCGTTCCCTCATACAATTGACAGTAGATAGATTGAAGCCAATCTGTCCTGTCGAAAACATGTGGGTAGTGACAAACGAGAAATACATTCGCATTGTCAAGGAGCAAATCCCTGACATGCCAGTAGATAACATATTAGCAGAGCCGGAGGCTCACAATACCGCTCCATGTATAGCTTATGCCTGCTGGAAGATCCAGAAGAAGTATCCTGATGCCAACATCGTGGTGACACCATCCGATGCCCTCGTCATCAATACCTCGGAGTATCAGCGAGTGCTCAGCAAGGCATTGAGCTATACTTCCGATAAGAACGCCATCATTACCATCGGTATTAAGCCAAGCCGCCCAGAAACAGGCTGTGACTATATCGTCGCAGCGTAGGCAAGGACATCCGATTGTATGAATGCAATAACTATGTGCTTCATGCAGCCGATGAAAGCAAGGTGGTAGTTCAAGGCTTGAATGGCTGTAGCGTAACTAGAAGAATGGACAACTGCTTGTTTGCTCTTTGAAGGAAGAACAGAGAATTGAGGAGTTTGTGCAGTAGTAATTCAGCGATGCATTGAATAAAATAGTTAGGTGAAAATGGAAAAGAGAAAAGAATTAAGTGTTGCGGTTTTGGAATTATTGAGCAATATCTTAGGTGATACAACAGACGGATTGACAGGAACTGAAATTCATAGTTTCTTATTACAAGCTGGGATTTCCGATATTTCAGAAAATAATACCTTTTTAGCTAAACGTAAAAGGCTGTTCAATGCTTTTACCAATTTCCAAAGTACCCAAAAATGTTGTAATAACATATTGAAATTCATTCAACTTGTTCTAACTCCTTCAAGATTTGTAGGAAAGTCTGAGGAGTTTGAGGCATTGAGAACAAAAGTAAATCAACAGTTGGCATTCGAAGGTTATGAAATTAGAGAAAACGGAATGTTTGCTCAGATTCAAAAAGCCAATGTCATTTCTGATGTAGAGCTAAAGGTCGAAAATTTAAAGCAAGAACTCATAAATAGAAATGCTCATACTCAAATATTCAGATATTGTACTCCTGAGCTTCTTTCCAATAACTATTTCCATTCAGTTTTTGAAGCAAGCAAGGGATTATTTCAGAGAATTCGCGATTTGTCAGGTCTTACTACAGATGGCAATGCCCTTATAGAGCAAGTTTTTAGTAGCACTCCTATTTTGATTATAAACAATTATCAGACAAAACAGGAGAAAGATGAGCATACTGGCTTTTGTAATCTTTTAAAAGGATTATGTGGAATGTTTAGAAATCCAGAAGCTCATCAGCCTAAAATATTTTGGGATATAGATGAGCAAGATGCATTGGAAATTTTAGGTCTTATATCCTATTGCCATCGAAGATTGGATAAAGCTCAGAAGATTAGAAATGTATAATTAATAAGACGATTCTATGGAAAGGGATTATGTGTTTGTTGATACTAGTGTATTTTGCAAAGCTAATTATTTTGTGAAAGATGGAACCATTAGTCATTTATTCCAATTGCATGACAAGGGAAGAATATTACTATTGATGCCAACTATTACAAAAAGAGAAGTACAAAAAAACTACAGGCAGGATTTGGTTGAGCAATTTGACAAATTGTCTAGGTTACATAAATTAAAAAATATAGAGGCCTATAACTTGCCTGTTATGAACAAAGATGATATTTGTAAAGAGGTTAACTGTAAAATCTCGGAAATGATGAATCATGTTTGTGAATTGGATTATTCTTATTGTCAAGATGTCGAGGCCGTCTTTGAAAAGTATTTTGAGAAACAATATCCATTTGCAGGAAGAGGAAAGGAAAAGGAATTCCCAGATGCTTTTGCATTGCAGGCAATAGAAAAATATGCTGCAGACAATCAGATTAAAAAGGTTATTGTTTTGTCTGAAGATGGTGATATGGCAAGCTATCAAAGTCCTGTCCTGGATACATCAGAAGATTACAAGATGTATTTGTCTCGTAAATTAAAGGAAGATGCTGATTTAGCTGGTTTTGAAGAAGCATTAAATGATTCTCTTCCAAATATTGAACACCAATTAAATCTGAAGGTTGAGGCTCTTTTGATTAATCCTGGCACTTATCAAGAAGTTATTAATTTAAATGAAGTGAGAGATGTTAGCTTGCATGGATTCAAGGTAACACTCAATTCGAATGATTGTTATATAACTTCTATCAATGAGCATTCTATAGATATAGATTTGCATGCCAAAGTGGAATTTTCTGTAAGTGTAGAATATTTAGATTTAGAAACCAGTTATTATGATCGAGAGTATGATCAATGGTTATTCCGTAATTTTGAATTTAACAATATTGTAAGATCTGATAATATAGTGGTGCAACTAAAATATTCCATAGATATGTTACATTTGGAAGTTATAGATTATGGTATAGATAATTTGGAGGATGAAATAAATGGTAGAATATTTTAGGTCTTAGGAATCGTCTATTATGAGCGAAGAACAATACAACGAATTGCTGAAAGCCTACACAAAGGAAGCTTTGGCAAGTATGATAAAGGCAGATATACGCAGTAGGTTTCCCGAACCTTATGCAAGTATGTATTGCCAACAATTTGATGATTTCAAAAATGTTGCAGATTTCTTGGAATTTGCAGCAAAGTTAATGAGGAGATAATGCAAGGTGTAATTTCTGGTAAGAAAAGAAGAAACATTTGATTGAGTTCTTTCATTTTCCAGAGGTTGATGATGATACAATCTGGAGAATGATAGAAATGAGTTTTTTTAATTGATAGAAAAGAAAAGGAAATCACTAATGTCCGATTTTTCAAATGGTTTAAACAGCATTTGAAGATAAAGAGATTTAGGGATACAGCGAGAATGCTATACTCATACTGATTAGTGTTGCTGTTATCACATATTGTCTTGTGGTTATTGTTCATTATGAGATGCAATTGAAACGCTCATTATATGAAGTTTTGAAGATTCTAAACATTTCATTGATGGATAAAACCCACTTAAGAGATTTATTTGATATGACTATTTTCAACGATGTCAAAAAACGATTATCACCACTTTAAGGCACTATTTGATTAGTAAATCACCATTAGCCCGTATGGCGGTACCTATATAATATATTACCTTTGCATCCGTAATCAAAACAATTTGATAATGGAAACAAGGGAATATTTCGAAAAAGTGATGCAGGATTACAACCAAAATCGTAAAGGTCGTAGCTTGCGCAAGTATTGTAAGGATGAGGCAGTGGATTATGACTGGCTCATTGAGTTTAAGAAATCATATCGTTCAAATAAGCTTCAACCAGATGAAAACAAGAAGCTAGGCGAAGGTGAGTTTATCGCTTTGACAGTTGAGGAGAATTTTGTTCCCGAGCAACAAACTCCTGCAGGTTGGCAAGTTGAGAGACTGATATTGAAGTCTCCGACTGGTGATGAGATGGAAATCAAGTGTACTAACCTGTTTGCAGTTGCAGAACTGCTGCGTAAAATGTCATAGCTATGCTGAACTTCACTTCTCGAACAACTTATTATTTGAGTTCCACACCCACTGATATGCGCAATGGTCGTGAGGGCTTGGCAGGAATCATCCGTGAAAAAATGCAGCATGATCCTTATAGTTATGATGAAGCCTTCATCTTCTATTCCAAGGATTACCGCAAGGTTAAAATATTACATTATGATATCAATGGTTTTGTCTTATACCAGAAGTGGTTTGATGATGGTAAGTTTCTCAAGCCTCGTTTCTTGGAGGCAGCTCGCTGTCATAAGATAAGCCGTGAGACATTGATACTGTTGCTATCAACATCCGTACAAACGGAAATCATATTATGAATACTGATATTAAGAGTTTGATACCATCCATGCATGCAGAACTGAAGCGTATGCAATCTCGTGTTGCAGAGCTTCAAGTATTATTGCAGCAAGGTTCATCTGATGAAAAGGCGATTCGAGAGGAAATTTCTCGAATGAATCTGCGTCAGGTTGAAATCATGGATGCGATGGTAGAGATACAAGAGTATATTTTAGGCAAGCAGGAAGCACTGCTTGCTCTATTGAGAGAGCGCAAATCTCTTCTGACAGCAAAAGAAGCTTTGGAAAAGAAAAACAAGGAATACGAGGAAAAGTTGTTTTTGAAATCTTATAAGCTTCTGAAAAACAAGTAGTTATATAACTTTTCTTAACAAGAAATAGTTGTATATGTCGCAGAAATTTAGTACCTTTGTAAACATGATAAATAACAAGAGTAATATAGAGATGCAGCTTGCTACGTATAAGTCAATGTTGACTAAAGCTAGCAATGACCTTGCCAAGTCCAAACAGCTTGTTGGCTTGCTCAAACAGCAGATTGAGCAAGGTAATACAGAGTTGTCGGAGGAACTTGACAAGGCAAACGAGCGTATCTCTATGTTAAGCGAAGATTTATCAGATGCAAATGCTCGTATCTATGTGTTGGAGGTGGCTTTGACCCAAGCGGAATCTGATAACTCAGATTTACGGGCAGAGGTATCTCGACTTCATTCCAAGGCAGATGATTATGAAAAGGCAAATGCCTTGTTGGATATAGCAGACAAGGCTCAGGTTGATTATAAAACTATCATCGAGGTTCTCCTTCATAGGAAGTTTGCTCATAACTCAGATATGACCAATCTCTTGAATGGTGTATTGGATACATCCGACGCAGAGGTCAATGAGTTGGGACTTGATGGATTGAAAAAGAAAATCAGTGATGCTGCTGACGAGGCGTTGGATGAAAAGCATAAGGATGAAGAGTCTAAGGCATCTTCAGCTCCAGAGCAACCATCTGTAAAACTGCCTAAGAAAACAGAAAAAGAAAAGCAGGAATCAGATAGTCAACTCCCTCGCAAGCGTTATACAACAACAGCTAGGGTCTTGAAGTCCTTCGGCATAGATAAGTCTGATCTTCCAGAGAATGCAAAGGTTATCATACGTAAGGGTAAGAAGGACATGTGGGTAGTCCGTCTGTTCTTCTATCAGAAACAAGAGGTTTATTGTAAGGAATACAAGATAGCACGTTTTAATGTACCTGGCTCTGATCCTCAGAGCAGCAAGTATCCTCAGAGTATCATCAAGGGTAATCCTTTGATGCCATCCTTCTGTAGGTTCTATCTGGAGTCGAAGTTTGCCTATCATCTCTCCGAAAACCGCTTGTTGGATATGTTGTCACAGATGGGTATGAAGGTAGCTCAGTCAACCTTGAACGGTTGGATGCAGCAAATCATGACTTATCTTCGTGAACGCTTGGGACCTGTGATGCTTGAGCGTATCCGTCAGTGTGTCTATACCCAGAATGACGAGTCAAGAATCGTGGTTCGCAGTCGTGAGAGTAAGGAAGACAAGTTTAAGTACAATGTGGAGTACATCCATGCTGCCCTCTCCATGGAAGCCAAGCTTTGTGTGATGGAATATAAGGAGGGTAGCCGTAGTCACAGTGTGCAGGAAGACGCCATCTTCAAGGACTCTTGTATAAGGGTGTTTACTGCAGACAGAGCAGTCTTGTATGAGACAATTGAGAAGGATTTGGAGGAAATAGGACTGGTGCGTACAGCTTGCTGGTTCCATGCCCGCCATCGCTTCGTGGATGCTTATATCTCTGACCATCGTGTGCGTGTAATCATCTTGATGATGAACTACCTCTTCCAGATAGAGCGAGAGTCGAAGATACGCAAGCATACAGCTAAGCAGCGACGCCGATTTAGACTTAAGTACAGTGCATCGATTGTTGGCAAGTTGATGAAGTTGTTGAAGAAGATCAAGCTTGATTCTTCTTATGGTGCAATGGTTCAGCGAGCAGTCAACTATGTACTTGATGACGAGAAGGCCTTCAAGGTGTTCTTGCAGGATGGTCGTGTCGAGATGCATAACAATGCGGTCGAACGAATGTTCCGCCACTTGGCTATGGGTAGGCGAAACTGGATGCATACCGGTAGCCATTTAGGTGCGGAAAACATAGCTTTTATGTTCTCACTTTTTGAGAGCTGCAAGTTGAATGACATTAATTTTGGCGATTATATAGAAGATATACTCACCCGACTGATGGAGGGGGAGCAAGACTTCATGTCCCTAATCCCATGTAATTATAACTCGAACAAAAAGGTGAATGTCAAGGCTGCCTAATTGGTAGCTCTGGCAATACCAATTTAATAATATGCTTTTTTTGAAAAATGTTGGATGTGCTAACTGCTGAAAATCAGTAGTTACGTTCTAACGGTGATTTACATTTGATTAATTAATATGTCCATTTTTATTGGACACTAATGATATAATTATAATAGAATAATCCCTGAGTGTGAGTTTATATAAGAACATAAGTTATTTGTTTGAAAGAAGAAATGAAGTTTTTATTTTATGTTAGTCTAAAAATATTTAATTTTATTTTGAAGTATGTTTAAGTCCGTAAAAATTAATTATATATTGAACCTCATTAATACAGGTTCTCAAGTATTGTTTCCGTTAATTACTTTTCCCTATGCTTCTAGAGTAATGCATCCAGAAGGTATTGGCGAAGTTAATTTTTTCTCTTCAATTATCGGATATATTTCTTTATTTACATGTTTAGGTATTCCTATGTATGCTGTGAGAGAAATTGCGAGGGTTCGAGATGATGCTAATAAAATGCAAAAGACGGCAATTGAGATATTATTATTGCATCTTATCCTTACTTTATTTGGTTACTTTATCGTAGGTGTACTTTCATTGACAGTTCCTCAAATAAATGAAGATTTATCTTTATTTCTATTGTTAAGTTTGAATTTACTTCTTACAGCAATAGGTTGTGAATGGTTTTATAATGGTATAGAAGATTTTACCTATATTACAATAAGGGGTATATTGGTTAAAATAGTAGCAATAGTTTTTCTATTTTTATTTGTTCACACCCGGTCAGATATAATTTATTATGGTATATATACGGTATTTGGAGCATTAGGAGGTAACATATTTAATTTGTATAGATTAAGAAAATATATTAAAATTAACTCTTTTAAAGGGGAACTTAATATTTTTAGGCATTTAAAACCAGCATTGACAGTGTTTGTTTTTAGTATGGTTACAAGTATTTATTTGCAATTATCACCAGTCCTTTTAGGATTTTTAAAGAATACTCAATCTGTGGGCTATTATACTTCCGCAACAAAGATAATGCAAATGATGATGATGTTGTCGACCTGTTTAGGGACAGCAATGATGCCACGTGTTTCAAATTTGATTGCGGAAGGAAATAAAAGCGAATTCAAACGGTTAGCCCAAAAAGCTTATGATTTTACTATAGCAACTGCTTTACCTTTATCAATAGGTATAATATTGACATCAAAATATATAGTAGATGTATTGTGTGGTCCATCTTTTTATGATGCTGTTTTGCCTTTACAAATTGTCGCCTCTAATATCTTAATTGTTGGGATTTCAATGGTATTGGGCTATCAGTTACTTTATCCTATGGGATTTTTGAAGATAGTAATAAAATGTTCTGTATATGGAGCTATAACCAATTTAATATTAAATATAATATTGATACCTTCATATGCTCAAAATGGTACAGCTGTGGCGTATTTGGCAGCAGAATTGGTAACAACAATAGTTATGTTTTACCTTGGAAAGAAATCTCTGCCTATTTCATATGTACGTTCACACTACTTAGTTTATATAGTTGGTAGTTGTGTTATGTGGGGTGTTTTGTTTCTTGTTGAACAATATATTCATTTACAATCATTGTTTATGCTGATTTTGATGGGGGGAGTCGGTATAATTATTTATTTATCTTGTCTTTTAATTTGTAAAGATGAATTAATAACACCGACAGTTAAAGGTATATATTTGAAATTTAAACGATAATAGGTTATGAATAATAAAATTAAATATTTTATAATGCTAGTCATCGCTATTTTAAATTCTCCTTTTATAGATTTGGGAGCATGGGGATCTATGATTGGTTTATTTCTTTTAGCATTTTTTTTACCGAAAGGAAAGTTTTGTGATCAATTTACAACAAAAGAGATAAAACTTTTTAGTGCTATATTTTTTATATGTATTCTTCAATCTATATTTTTCGTTATATTTGAAGGGATGGATATAAAATATTTTTCAAGAGGTTTAAGTACATCTTTAACTTCGTTTTTTGTAGTTTTGTTTTGTGCTAAATTATATAAACTTTATAAGGAAGAAAGTTTTATTGTAGTATTTGATGGATTAGTATTGTCGTACTCTGTCAATGTGATTTATGCTTTAGCTATTTTTGGTCTTGGTCCAGTTATAAATTCAGTCTTTGCAATCTTTTCAGGTGGACTTGAAACTGCAGGAAATGAAACCGATGTGATTTTGGAAAAAAGCCATGCAATACTTTTGATAATGCCTTTTATTTGCGATTTGTTTTTATTGAGATATTTTTCGAACAATGACAAAACATGTCTGCGAAGAATGTTGATAGCATTAGTGATTTCTCTCTTAGCTTATAAGCGAATTGCTATTGGAGCTGCTCTTTTAGTTTTAATAGTTATTCTATTAAGAAAGTTCTATAATAAAAGTACAATTATCTTATCTGGTGTCTTTATAATTAGTCTTCTGTTGTTTTATGTGTTTTTCATAAAAACAGGTACCATTTATATTTTGGCCTCACAACATGATGTAGATTTGGCTTATAGAGACGTTATTTGGCAAGCAATAGATAAATTTTATCCTTTTTCCTGGGATTTCTGGGGATATGGTTGGGATTTTATAACAAAATATTTGCATGAAAATAATTTGGTGTTGTTTGGAAATCACTTAGGTGGTATACATAATGATATTTTAAAAATCTATATAGATTTAGGTTTTATTGGAACAATCGTTTATTTTGCTTATTTCCTTATTTATTGTCCTTTAAAATTAAATGGATTTGAAAAGTCTTTTATATTTTGGTTGTGCCAAGTTTACTTAATTATAATATATTTAACAGATAATGCTATGATTTACATTCCTTGTCAGTTAATAGCTTATTTGTCACCTTTTTATTTGAATATTAATAATATTAAAATTAGAAAAAATGATTAAACTCTCTATTTGTGTTCCAATTTATGGAACAGAAAAATACATTGAACGATGTGCTCGTTCTCTTTTTGAGCAAGATATTCAAGATGTAGAGTATATCTTTGTGAATGATTGTACAAAAGATGCGGCTATAGACGTTTTAGAGAATGTTGTTGCAGATTATCCTAATGTACGGTCTCGTGTAAAAATTATCAATCATGAGAAAAATAAGGGACTTGCTGGGGCAAGATTGACAGGTTTGCGAAATGCTACAGGAGAGTATATATGGTGTGTTGATAGCGATGATTATATTCAGCAAAAAGCTATTATGGAACTTGCTCCTTATATGGATGGCATTAATGAATTAATAGCTTTCAACTATTTTTATGATAGAAATGGTGAGATAACTAGATTTACAGAGAAGCCTTTTACTGTATCTAATGTCTTGATGAATATCGTATCTCCATCTATATGGAAGTGTGTTGTAAAAAGAAGTCTTTTCTTTGATAATGGGATTTTTCCAATTGTTGGTATTAATGTGTCTGAAGATTATCTTCTTTTGGCTAGGCTCATAGTTGCTTCTAAGAAAACATTATTCCTTGATAGTAAATATTTGTATTTTTATGAGTTAGGGAATGAGGGTTCTTACTTACACAATCCAAGTCTTAAAAGCGTTGAAAATACTGCAGATGCAACAATTATTGTTGCGCAATACTATATTAAAAAAGACATAGCTAAACAATATAAAAAGGTTTTATTTATAGAATTGGTTATGGCTTATCTTAGTTTAGTACAACTTGATAAGTGTAATTTAAGATGTGGTAAATTGATAGATACCATAAAAGAAATTAATCCTTTTATGTTTCAACTTTTTTTTCTTTTTGGTCATAAAAAACTAAATTTAATAATAAATGTATACAAAAAAATCGTTTCTAGGTGGGGTGTATAATCGACTTTATGAAATCTATAGCAAAACAAACAGCAAAAGATTTATAAAAATGCTTAGAAAGCACCATATTAAAATTGGGGATAATGTGGTTTTTCGTGCTCCTCGCTCTACTCATATTGACATGACTCGTCCCAGTCTAATTACGATAGGACATCATGTTGATATTAATGTGAATTTCCATTTATATACTCATGATTGGACTAGTTTCGTGTTTCGACAAGTTTTTCATGATTTTATTAACTCATCAGGAAAAGTAACAATCGGCAATAATGTTTATATAGCTGCTAATGTCATAGTTTTGAAAGGTGTAACGATTGGTGATAATTGTATCATTGGAGCTGGTTCTGTAGTCAATAGGGATATTCCATCTAATAGTGTTGCTGTTGGTAATCCTTGTCGGGTTGTTTGTACACTGGAGGAATTTTATAGCAAAAGAAAGCACAGAGCCTTAAATGAAGCAAAAGAATACGTTGAGAGTATTCGTGAAAGATTTGGTAGAGAACCGCAGCCAGAAGACCTATGGGAAGAATTTGGATATTTTATTGATGCAAGAAATAAATTTAAATATCCGCAAATTCCTGTTGAATTTCAACTTGCCGAAGGATATGAGGAATGGATGAAAAATCACAATGCTCAGTTTGATGGATTGGATGAGTTCTTAAAATATTTATCTTCAAATAAATAACTTTATGTTGTACACAAAAATATGAATTAGATTCAGTTATTGATTTTGAGAAAAAATGGTATTGTCAGTATTTGTTTAAGTCTCGGGCTCGTCAAATTATGTCAACCCTGAAAAGCGAACCGGTCAGACGTTTATTGAAATGGCAAATTGTATCTAGAAAGGAAGATTATTATTAACTGATGTCTCATAAGTCAGTATATCACCATTACAGCGTAAGGTTTTAACACACTAAGTATTTACCTTTGCATC
>OMAS01000028.1_pt1 | contig 80044 bp, 77 predicted proteins | sample 1674031 | NCBI WGS metagenome assembly OMAS01 (sample SAMEA103958138, study PRJEB25191) | human gut metagenome | biome: human-associated habitat [ENVO:00009003]; feature: intestine environment [ENVO:2100002]; material: feces | place: Germany | collected 2013/2015 | reverse complement strand
CCTCGTAGCATTGGCGCTTGAGTCCGCGCAGTTTGCCGTCGCGTCCGAAGAATTCGGAATCGGCACCACCCTCCTCGTGAGGTCCGTTGTCGGAAATGAAGTGCCCACGCTACGGTAATCTATAAGAACTATGATGTCAATAATATCTTAGTCCTCCGAAATGCGTTTGAAAAGACAAGAAAGCAAATATATGCAACAGTTCAACATTGACAGATACTTCAATCTGCTACGTTTGAAAGGTTATGAGGTCAAACCTCGTTACGACAAGCAGCGGAAACTTGTCGGCTATACAGTCGGCAAGAACGCTTCCGTGTTCAAGGCTTCTGAGATTGGCAGAAAGTACATGGTGTCAAAGATTGAAGCCACATGGAAGAAACTGCACCCACAACCTACACAGGTCAAGGAAAAGCCAGTTTCTCCATCCGTTGCTCCTGCGCCTCGCCCAGTTCGTCCTGTCGTTCATACTCCAACTGCATCACAACCAAAGGCGCAACCTCAAATTACACAAACGACATTCACAATCAACATTGGCGATGAAGTCAAAAAGGTGTGGATTCCGAACTCTGTCAAAGATGTCTTTACTAATGAGGTTCAGATTCCAGAGGACAATAATATAGCGACAACAGAGAATGTCGCTCATGTAGCGATGCTGTTGTTTGCAGGGTACATTGATGCAGCCACTTCCATGTCTGAGTCATGTGGCGGTGGCGGTTCTGCTCCTTCTTCTGGTTGGGGTAAGAAGGATGATGAAGATGACTGGAAGTTTGCCCACCGTTGCGCACAGATGGCTCATTCCATGTGCAAGCCTAAACCACGCAGCAGAAGTTTCCACCGATAAATCAATGACAATATGACAATCAGAAAAAGCAAGATCAACATAGACACAGAAGAAAGATCCGACTTCGACAATATGATGAATGATGTCGAAAATGAGGTTGAGGAACAGCAAGCCGAAGACGGACTTGTAAATCGTGTTCCTGAGTTGAAGCAGTTGAGTAAGGACATTGATAAGGCAACCGACACCTTCATCAATGCCACACTTGAACTGGAGTCTGCTATTCAGCAGTATCAACGTGCAGAAGCCAATTTAGGTGGTGCTGTGACTACTATCAGCAAAAAGGTTGATACCATCAATCAGCATATAGACAAAGTTATGGAGAATGCGCCCACAAAATTAAAGGTATCTGTGCAAGTCAATGATGCTGACTGGCAGAAGATTCAAGAACTGTTTGCCAAAGAACGCCAATGGATGAACCCAGAGATGCAGATGCATATCCGTGAGGTCAATTCCATGTTTGCTGATGAACGGAAGAAAGTCCGTGAACGCTACAAGGAATATGATGGTTGTTACCTTGGTTACTATGCCCAGTGGTTCTTCTGGTTCTTCTTCACGATTGGTATCTTTGTGGTTGCTGGAGGTATAGGAATGATGATTGCACAGAGTTGTGGAAAATGACAATCCGACTGACCTTGGGCTTTAGCCTAAAATCAGTCGGTTCCTTTTATGTAGTCCCATCTGAACAAATAAGACCTTCAGTCTTAACGGACACTAATGTATTCTTTTTATTTATTCATAGGCATCAGCCAAACCTGATTCTACGTCCTCTCTAGACCAACCGTTATAAAACGCTCTCTCGTCACCAAAAGGGTCACTCCAATTATCGTAATCATTCATTTTCTCGTTTTCATAATCCCAAAATGAAGTTTTATGATAATTTGAAGCCAGTTTCTTTCCTTTTTTGTTACTGTCATCATTTATTTCTATAGATGAAGGTGGAAATGAGGTCTTTCCTACATCGCATTTTTCTGTGAGTAAAACAAATATCTTTCCGTTGCTATTGCTGACAATTGAAAACATTGGTTCTTTTGGAATAGAATTTATAGCTACAGCACCAATATTTGTTCCATAAGTGAAAAATAATTGGTTGGTTTCTATATCTTTTTTTATGTATACATGACTGCAATTTGACAGCTCTTTAAAATCGTTTACTGAATATGTTGCTATATAGGTAAGTCCGTCTAATAGCATGTTGTTTGATGTTAGCTTTAACAGGTTGATGCTTGTTTCTTGTGTACCATCATATGCTTTTATGGAACATAAGTATTCTTCGTTTAAAGCCCATATTTTATCGTATTTTAATGGGATAATTAAATCTCCTCTTGTATTTATGATACCCCATTTATCTTTTAACACTCTGGCATAGCCACAAACAAACCTAGGTTCGCACCAAGAATATACACCAAATGGAATAACAATATTATTATCGTAGTCAATGTAAGCATACTGATATTGACTATTTCTAACCAATGAAAGTCCACAACTAAATTGATACATTTCCGTATATTGTGCGGTAATAACAATCTGTCCATTTTGGTCTTTTGCTCCATATAACCCATTATCTTCGTATATGTTAAGTAATTGTTCTTTTCTCATGATGATTACATATTAATGTATGATACTGGATTTTGTCTTTTTCCTACAAGTTGAGAAATATCCATATGTAAATACGGAGAGTCCGAAATCTCTACACCTTCAAATTCCCATCGACCTACATATTCATTTGAATCTGTAAGGAACCAATGGGTTGGCTTAAATACCCCTACGATGTAACCAGAACAAATGGCAAAAACGTATTCTGCATTTTTAGCTCGTTCCCCATTCAATCTCCAATACTTTCTTACACATTCATACAAACTGGGTCTTTTACACAATAAATAGGTGCGTGTTACATTAAAACAGATGATTTGATTGTTGGATTCGTTTTCAAATCTACCATAATCTCTAAATACGTTTTCCATAAGGGCTTATTATTTCTGCTTTACCTTAAAACATCATTCAACATTTTCTTCTATAGTTTTGTCAACAATCAAGTCTTTTAATTCTACAGATAGCAATTTTGCAATCTTGTATAATGTATCTAAATTGGGTTGCTGTCTGTTACAACAATAAGCATTTATCGTACTAAAACTTTTTTCAAGTTGCTCCGCAAGCCATTTCTGTGATAAATCCTTTTCGACCAAGATTGTTTTTATTCTGTTCAACTTCATTTTTCTCAATTTTGCCACAAAGATACAAAATAATATTTAGAATATAGTATTTAATGCTATATTTATTCAATCTCGCTGCATTTTTGAAGACATTTACATCTGTGACAGATGAAAAACGACCACTTAAATAAAGAAATCAGTCAGCCTCAGATAGCACATTCTAATGACAAAATCGGAAAATTATCGTTGTTTTCAGTGTTAATTTATGTTTTCTCATACTCATTTTTGGGGTTTCTCAATTTTGTTGTTCCTAATTTGTTTCTTTCGTTATATCGTATCACCAATTAGAATTGAGTATCAATGTGTTACAAACAATCAGTAAGATTTCAATAATAGAGTCATTGCCTATTGGTTCCCAACTCAGTTCCTTTTTAGATGCATCTGCCGCATGATAGAAGTCCTTTAGGTCTATATCGGCTGTCAACTTGGCGCATACGGAAAGTTTTCCTCCGTTTACATAATCACGAAACCATGCCAGTTCCGCAGCCATGGATATTTCGTAAGGATTGCGTGTACTACCGTTACCCACTGACGGTTGACTAGTCTCCTGTGCCCATGCCCCCATAAGGCATGAGGATAGCCATCACGAGCAGCAGCATCGTGAATAGCCTGTTTCTTTGTTTTTTGTTATTCATATCTGTAAATTATTATTGTTATTCTACTTTGTTGTTACTTTCTTGTATTTCTGGTTGCTTGCTGTAGGATTTTCAGGATTGGTCATCTGCAAATATCCTGCAGCAACAAGGGAGGTGATGTAACGCTCTCGGTTCTTGGTTTGATTGGATAAACCAAGGCGTTCCATGATCTCTGCGGTGGTTCGAGGAACTGAACAGAAATTGACTATATCCCTTTGCTTATTAGACAATGACACTTTTTTAGTGTCAGAGTGTCTAAGTTGGTGTTAGAGTGTCTAAGTTGGTGTTAGAGTATCTAAGTCTGGTATCTAAGTCAGTGCCAGAGTGTCTAAGTCGAGTGTCATGGTCGTTCTCGGAAGTGTCTAAGTCGGTGCCAGAGTGTCTAAGTCGAGTGTCATGGTCGGTGTCAGAGTGTCTAAGTCGAGTGTCAGAGTCTTCGACTTGATTACTTTTTTCCTCGACTTGGTTACCGACTTGGTTACTTTCACCCTCGACTTGGTTACTTTCTTCTCTCCAAACCGTGATGACAAATTCCTGTGCCTTGTCATTATTCATAAACGTGACATTGATATCTTCGTCCAGTGCACGAGTGATGCCACTACCCACTCCAGTGTATGGCAGCAAGTATATGGCATTGTTAAAAAGGAACATATTGCGAGGCATAGAGGTTCCTGCCTTTATGTCATCAATAGTGAGTCCGTAAGGCAATGCACCCGGACTGTGAATCTCAACACGATTGTCGAAAATGAAAATGCGAACAGGGGCTTTCATGTTCAACGAGCGATGTACAAGGCTGTTTACCGTGAACTCAACCAAATCAGCACGTTACGAGCAATCAGTAAGATTTCAATAAGTATATTAATAAGGTAGCGTCACCTTGAACAGCGGATTGTCTACATGCTCCTTGCGTATAACGTCTACAAGTTCGGCTACTATGTCGGGATGCGCAGCGCTCACGTCGTTGTCCTCGTGCAGATCGGTGGCGAGGTTGTACAGGCGTGGCTTGCCCTTCACCACTATCAGTTTCCAGTCGCCACGGCGCACGGCTATCTGGTCGGTCTCGTGGAACTCCCAGTAGAGGTGTTCGTGCTGCAGCTGCTTGGAATTGTCGCCGAGAAGTGTCGGAGCAATGGAAAGTCCGTCGAAGCCATCGCCCGCGAGCTTGCGGTTGGTGTAGCGCTTGCGGAAATTCTTCACGCCGGCGAGGTCGCAGAACGTAGGCATGAGGTCGTAGAAGGCGAACTGCAGGTCGCTCACCTCGCCTGCCTTCACGTGTCCGGGCCACCATGCTATGAACGGAATGCGTATGCCGCCCTCGTAGCATTGGCGCTTGAGTCCGCGCAGTTTGCCGTCGCGTCCGAAGAATTCAGGATCGGCACCACCCTCCTCGTGAGGTCCGTTGTCGGAGGTGAAGATGACGAGCGTGTTCTTGTCGAGTCCCTTCTCGCGCAACTTTGCTATCACCTCGCCAACGTACTGATCGAGACGGGTTATCATTCCGGCAAACTGTGCGTGGGTATGCTCCACGGCGTTGTAGCGTGAGCCCTCCTGTCCGCCCCACGTTTTATCGACAAAGAACTTCTTCTCGTAGCCCTCAACGATGCTGTCGTAGGGCTGAGCCAGTTCGGCGTGTGGCAGGGTGTATGTAAGGAAGCCCACGAAGGGCTGCTTGCCGTCCTGGCGGTCAATCCACTCGAGTGCCTTCTCATGAATGATGCGTGCCGAATACTGCTGGCGTTTATGGTAGTCGCGTCCGAACATGGGGTACTGTATGTTCTGCTCCATCACCTCGCGCACTACAGCCGTGTCGCCCATAGAGCGCGAGTAGCGGTTGAGGAAGTTAGGGTAATACAGATGCGCCTGGAACTGGCAGATGTAGCCGTAGAACTCGTCCACGCCGCGCTTGTCAGGCGTAGAGGGCGATCCTTCGTAGCCGCCAGCCCACTTGCCGAACACGCCTGTGGTGTAGCCGTGGTCTTTCAGCATCTCGGGCAGTATCTTGTGCTGCGGGTCGTAAGGTTCCTGACCCACCACGGCGAAGTCTACATTGTTGCCGTACATCACAGTGCGGTCGTTCGACCAGTATTCGCGGTTGCCGCGCACGTGTCCGTGACCCGAGTGCTGACCCGTCATTATCGAGGCACGCGAGGGCGCAGACACCGGCGAACCGGCGTAAGCCTGCGTGAAACGCATACCCTCCTCAGCCATGCGGTCGATGTTGGGCGTACTGATATAGGGCTGTCCGTAGCAGGCGAGGTCGCCGTAGCCCATGTCGTCGCACAATATAAATATAATGTTGGGCTGCTTCGGCTGCACACGTTTCTGCGGTGCCTTTGCTGCCACGAGCGAGGGCACTACAGAGAGTGCGGCGCCCGCTAAAAGAATGTTCTTGTTCATCGCGAAATTTGTTGTTTTAGAGTAATCGATTTGTTTTCAATGTATAAAATTACAGCAAATAATCCGAACACCAAAATCATTTCGCAACAAACATATAAATTCAGCCTGATTTACTCCGTTTTTCAAAAAATAAACATTACTTTTGCATATAGATTTTGTACACGGTACATATCTTTATTAACCTGAAACACTATAAACAACAAATGAGAGAAAAAATTGACTGCTTTCTGCCCTGCAACGATGTAGCCGAGATTGCCGACTCGATACAGACGCTGAGCCAAAGCAAGACGACACAGCATATTAATCTGCTCGTGAGCGACACAAGCGACATCTGCGCGTGCAGCGACACGGACAGCATCAGCAACTGCACCGTGATAACCATCGACGGGCTCACTTCGACAAAGACACTACTCACCATAGAGGAGCATACGGATGCCGAATACGTGCTACTGAGCCTGAAGTACACACCGGTAAGTCTCGGACAGCACGCTCTCGAACGACTGCTGCGCGTGGCTACCGACAGCAACGCCGGAATGGTGTACGCTGACTGCTACATACAGAAGGACGGCGTGCAGGAGAAGCATCCCACCATCGACTATCAGACGGGTAGCATACGCGACGACTTCGACTTCGGACAGCTCGTGCTAATACGCGCGTCGCTGCTGCACGAGTACGCAGCAAAGCAACAACTGACCGACTACAAGTGGGCTGGCTTCTACGACCTGCGCCTGTACATCAGTCGCAAGGCGCAGATTTTCCATCTGAACGAATATCTGTACACACAGGTGGAGACCGACTCACGCAAGAGCGGCGAGCGACAGTTCGACTACGTCAATCCGCGCAACCGCGAGGTGCAGATAGAGATGGAACAGGCTGCCACAAAGCACCTGGACAAAATTGGTGCTACGGTAGACACATCGAAGTACACAAAGCCCGACTACAGCGAGCAAGACTTCACGTTCGAGGCATCGGTCATCATACCCGTGTTCAACCGCGCGAAAACCATCGCCGACGCAGTCAGTTCGGCTCTCGCGCAGAAGACCACATTCAAATATAACGTCATCGTGGTGGACAACCACTCTACCGACGGCACTTCCGCAATACTCGAAGCTGCGGCTGCTGAAGACAAGCGACTCATACACATCGTCCCGGAACGCACCGACCTCGGCATCGGCGGCTGCTGGAACGTGGCTATCGACGACGCACGCTGTGGACGTTTCGCCGTACAGCTCGACAGCGACGACCTCTATTCGTCGCCACAGACCTTACAGCGCATCGTCGACGAGTTTCACAAGCAGGGGGCTGCAATGATTGTGGGCTCTTATCGCATGTGCAACTTCCAGCTCGAAACGCTCCCACCCGGACTTATCGACCACAAGGAGTGGACCGAACAAAACGGACCGAACAACGCGTTGCGCATCAACGGACTCGGCGCGCCACGCGCCTTCTTCACACCTATCCTGCGACAGATACAGTTCCCGAATACTTCATACGGCGAGGACTACGCCCTCGGACTTGCCTTCAGCCGCAAGTATCGCATCGGCAGAATCTTCGACGAGCTGTACCTGTGCCGCCGCTGGGACGGAAACAGCGACGCCGCACTGAGCATTGAGCGACAAAATGCCAACAACCTGTACAAGGATCGTCTGCGCACACTCGAGATTGCGGCTCGTCAGCAGCTCTCCGAAGGTACTGCGGATGCTTCGGCAGACAGTTCGCTGCAACGCTTCTTCAACCGTCAGCTGGAGGTATGGGAGGATGCACGCCAGCACTTCCACGACCTGCGCAACGTGAAGACGCGCGAGTTGGCGTGCGGAGAGATTACGCTGAAACTGCAGTTCAACCCTGCACGCATCGTCTCTACGGGCGCGAACATCGACCGCAAGACCATCGCTGAGCGTCCGTGCTTTCTCTGCGAGCAGAACCGACCGAAGGAGCAGATGCAGAAACAGGTGGACAAGAACTTCACGCTGCTCATCAACCCCTTCCCTATTATGCCGCAACACTATACTATACCGCTGCGCACACACCGTCCGCAGAGCATCGGCATGAACTATGGCGAGATTTACCGCCTACTCAACGCCTACCCCACGCTCACCGTGTTCTACAACGGACCGAAGTGCGGTGCATCGGCTCCCGACCACATGCACTTCCAGGCAATCTGCTCGGGTATGCTGCCGCTGCAGACCAACTGGCCCCGACTGAGCCGGGGCAGCGAGGTGCTGCTGAGCAAGGACGAGCGTGGTGCGGTGGCTGCCGTACGTGACTTCGCCGTGCCCGTATTCTCTATACGCACCACCGACCAACACACTGGCGAACAGCTCTTCCGCAAGCTCTATTCGGCACTGCCGATGCACGGCGGCGAGACCGAACCGATGATGAACATCATAGCATGGCGCGACGGCGACGACTATCAGGTGGTGGTGATACCACGTACGAAGCATCGTCCCGACTGCTACTTTGCCGACGGCGAGGAGAAGCGTCTCGTCAGTCCGGGCTCGCTCGACATGGCGGGTTTCATCGTCACACCACGCCCCGAAGACTTCGAGACGCTGACCGCAGAAGAGGCTATAGCTATACTGCAGGAGTGTGGCATGAGCGAAGCTGCCTTTAACGAGGCGGTGGAGAAATTGCACACACTGGCAGCCGAAGCCCCGTCCGCTAACACCCACTTCGCTGGCAAGCAACCGATGGTGTCGGTTGGCATCGTGAGCGGTGCGAAGATTTCGTTCTCGCTCAATAAGCCGTACATGGCTAAGGGTAACCTGATTGAGGGCGAGCAGGTGGTTGAGTTCCATGAGGGTGGCATCCTGTGGAACGGCAACCAGTATCGCGAGCTGACCTTCCATCCGCAGCAGAACGATGCCTCGTTCTCGCTGCACGACGTCACAATCGGCGTCAACTTCCACTGGGAGCGTCAGGAGACGCAGACCTTCCTGGGCACGCTGCGACTCGTGGTAGACTCAGACCGCGTCTGCGCCATCAACGAACTGCCCGTGGAGTCGTATCTGGAGAGCGTCATCTCAAGCGAGATGAGCGCCACATCGAGTCTCGAACTGCTCAAGGCGCACGCCGTCATCTCGCGCAGCTGGCTGCTTGCGCAGATTGAACAGCGCCACAAGCAGCAGACGGGCGCCGGAGGCAGCGGCTTCTTCTCGTTCATACGCAAGGACGACGAGCTGATAAAGTGGTACGACCGCGAAGACCACACCATCTTCGACGTATGCGCCGACGACCACTGCCAGCGCTATCAGGGCATCACAAAGGCTACGAGCAAGCATGTGGCGGAGGCTATACACGCCACACGCGGACAGATACTGATGGACAACGACGAGATATGCGACGCACGCTTCAGCAAGTGCTGCGGCGGTGCGACGGAGGAGTTCCAGTATTGCTGGGAGAACGTGAAGAAACCGTATCTTGCGGCGATACGCGACGTGGCTGACGCAAGCTCTTGCGGATGCAGCAACGCTGCAGCCGCAGAACTGCCCGACCTGACCGTAGAGGAAAACGCCGAACGCTGGATTCGCACGGCGCCGGAGTCGTTCTGCAACACCGACGACAAGAAGATACTCTCGGAAGTGCTCAACGACTACGACCAGGAGACGACCGACTTCTATCGCTGGCACGTCACATACACGCAGGACGAGCTGAAGAGCCTCATCACAGAGCGTCTGAAGATGGAGTTCGGCGACATTCTCGACCTCGTTCCGGTGGAGCGTGGCAGCAGCGGACGCATCTGCCGCCTGAAGATTGTGGGTTCGGAGCGCACCTTCACTATCGGTAAGGAACTGGAGATACGCCGTACGCTGAGCGATACGCATCTCTACAGCAGCGCGTTCGTGGTTGACAAGGAGGACGTAAAGGACGGCGTGCCGCAGACATTCCGACTCACGGGTGCAGGATGGGGACACGGCGTGGGACTCTGCCAGATTGGTGCCGCAGTAATGGGCGCCAAGGGCTATAACTACGACCAAATTCTGCTGCACTACTATCGCGGAGCGGAGATAAAGAGGATATATAAGTAATGGTGAAGTGGTGAAAGGATGTTGAGGTGGTGTGGTGTTGAGATGGTGACATTAGTACATATCTCAACATAACAACACCTCAACAAAACAACATTTCATAACTCAAAACTCAAAATTGCCTTTGGCAATAATTAATAATTAAAAATTAAAAATTAATAATTGAAAAAGACCAATCCGTGGGCATGGATCCCCACACAATATTTCGCAGAAGGCCTGCCAAACGTTGTCGTTACAGCCCTGTCGGTAGTCATGCTGATGCAGATGGGACTGAGCGACGCTGAGGTGGGACTCTACACGGGCTGGCTGGCTCTGCCTTGGGTGGTGAAGCCGCTATGGAGTCCGTTCATCGACCTGCTGAAGACAAAGCGCTGGTGGGTGCTCACGATGCAGCTGCTCATGGGCAGTGCGCTGGCTGGCATCGCCTTCACGCTGCCAACGTCGTTCTGGTTTCAGGGCACGATGTTCTTCCTCTTCGCTATGGCGTTCGCCAGTGCCACGCACGACATCTCTGCCGACGGCTTCTACATGATAGAGCTTGACGAGCACAACCAGGCGAAGTACGTCGGACTGCGCAATACGTTCTATCGACTCGCCGTCATATTCGTGAACGGCGCACTCGTGTCGCTCGCCGGCTTCCTTGAACATCAGTTGCAGATGCCTGTGGTCTACACCTGGACGCTCATCTTCTACGCTCTCGCGGCGCTATTCATCGGCATTTGGCTCTACCACTGCAAGATGATGCCGCGTCCTGCCGACGACGTCAGCTCGGAGAAGAGCGTTGGAGAGGTGGCAAGCGAACTGAAAACGATGCTCGCCACATTCTTCTGCAAGTTCGGCACAAAGGAGACGGTGTTCGTGATGCTATTCCTGCTGTTCTACCGCTTTCCGGAAGCTCTGCTGAACACGATGACAAAGACGTTCCTCATGCGACCTACAGCCGAAGGCGGAATGGCTCTGACACCCGAGGAGTACGGACTGGCGCAGGGCACGGTGGGACTCATCGGTCTGCTCTTGGGCGGAATACTCGGCGGCGTGCTCGTCAGTCGCGACGGCATGAAACGCTGGCTGTGGCCGCTCGTATGTGCCATCACACTGCCCGATGTTGTGTACATATACCTCAGCTACACGCTCGACTCTAATCTGTGGGTCGTATCGTCGTGCCTCTTCGTGGAGCAGTTCGGCTATGGCTTGGGCTTCACCGTATTGACGCTCTACATGCTTTACTACAGTCAGGGCAAGTTCCGCACCTCACATTATTCTATATGCACCGGCATCTCCTATCTCGGACTGATGCTGCCGGGCATGGTGTCGGGCTACGTTAAGGACATCATGGGCTACAAGATGTTCTTCATCTTCGTGATGGCGTGCTGCCTGATCACGTTCCTCGTGACGGCGTTCCTGAAGATTGACCCCGAGTTCGGAAAGAAAAAATAATGACAGACAAGCAAAAGAAAACAACCTACCGCACACACCGCAGAGGTGCAAAGACCCGCTGCCTGTGGTTTCCGTCGCTGATGTTCGGTGACGGATTGGCTGTGTCTGTGCTTGTTCTGACGATGGTGATGCTGCGCCGCATGGGACTTGACACCCCCGACACAGCGCTTGCCATCGCCTTGCTATGTCTGCCCGTGCTGCTGCGCCCGCTGTTCGAGATGATAGTCACCCACTTCTGGGGCACCACAAAGGTATGGATTCTCTCCACACAGTTCATCTCCGCTCTCTCACTCGCCGCCGTAGCCTTCACGCTCCATACGAGCTACTGGCTGCTGGGCACGGCATGCTTCATGCCGTTCTTCGTCTGCTCGGCTCTGTTCTACAACATCGCCCTGCACCGCTTCTATGTCGACACGCCGATGAAGAAGTTGAGGTGTTGTGATGGTGAGATGGTGACATTACATTCGTCAAATCTCAACACCTCAACACCTCAACATCTCAACAGTCAAAAATCCGCCGGATTTTTGACCATGGCCCTCCTCTTCGGCTGCGGAGTAATGGCGATGGTGGGCGGCAATATGGAAGTAGTGACACGCAACATACGCTACTCGTGGAGCTTTGTGTTCTACGTGATGGCAGGCGTGGAACTGTTTCTGTGGCTCTGGCACGCTCTCTTTCTGCCCGGCGGACCACACGGCTACGCCAAGCCGAAGCCTACGATGGGTCTGCATCGCGGCGAGTTCAGAGATACTATGCGCCGTATGCTGCAGCGCAAGGACGACATCGCCACACTGATGTTTCTGCCACTCTTCCTGCTGCCCGAAACGCTGCTCGCTCTCACCGCCCCACTCTTCGTCATAGCCAAGCCACACAACGACGGACTGGGCATGTCGCCGCAGGAGTTCGCCTACGCGCAAGGCACAGCAGCCGTCATCGCCATCACCGTCGGCTATATTCTCGGCATATACGCCATACGCCGCCATGGACTGCGTCGTTGGCTACTGCCCTCAGCCCTGCTGCTCGCCGTTCCGGGCGCCGTACTGCTCTTCCTCAGCTACAACACGGCAGCGCCACTTAGCATCGTAGCCGCAGCGCTGGCTGCGGGTCACGCCGCATTGGGCTTCGCTCTTAGCATGGTGAAGCAGGTGGTGGTGCGCTTCACGCGCAACATGCCCGACAGCACTTTGCGCCACGCCATAGCGCGCACGCTCATCGCCACGCCGTTCGTCATCGTTGGTGCATTAGCCAGCCTCATGCTCACCATCGCCGACTATCAGCGCATCTTTCAGCTCGCCACGGAGCTTGCCGTAGTGCCACTGATTGTCAGCGTGTTCTACCTTTATCTCACACACAGACAGCCGCAGGCGGAGTGAAACGATTCCTCCGCTCACTTTCTCGCCAAAAATGTGTATCTTTGCATTCTTATAAAACACTTACATTAACAATTGAAAATAGATGTTCTACGAACTAATAAATAACAAACGTAACGAATGGTTGCAATCAGCCAACTGCACCGTACGCCCCATGCTTCAATACATAGAGCAGCGAGGCATGATGCGTGATGCGCAGATTGAAGCCATAAAGACCTACCTTTTTCTGAAGATAGCCTGCAAGGGCAAGCCACTCTACCAACTGTTCGCAGAAGGATATTTCAATGAAACAGAGATTGCAACAGAGGAACTTACAGTAGAAACCAGCCATATACTTGAGACCAACAAAGCCGCATTGGCACTGTTCCAGTATTCATGCCTGAAAGATAAGAACGGTAGACAACTGGCTCCCGAACTGGAGAAGTTCATTCGCCATCATGCTACAGAAATCGACTACGAGCAAACCCTGCTCGACATCTTCTATGGCGTCACCTACACCGATTATCTCTTTTCGCTTCCTATGGGAGCCGGAAAGACATATCTTATGGCAGCGTTCATATACATCGACCTGTACTTTGCTCAGAACGAGCCCGACAATCCGATATGGGCACACAACTTCCTCATACTCGCACCTTCAGCCTTGAAGTCGAGCATCATACCAAGCCTTCGGAACATACGTGAGTTCGACCCCTCGTGGATTTTCTCCGAAGTAGAAGCCAAGAAGCTCAAACGCCTTATCAAGTTCGAGGTGCTCGACGAACAGAAATCAGCCAACAAAAGCAATATTGTACGCAACCCCAATGCACAGAAGATTAACACCCACTTGCTGGGAGGCAATGCACTTGGAATTGTAGCACTGACAAATGCCGAAAAAGTAATTCTCAACCATATCGACAACTCTGCGGACGAAACGAAGATACTCACTAAAGAGGAGCTGAAGAAAATAGAGGTAGCCAATGAGCTGCGCTCCGTTGTAGGAAAGATGCCACATCTGTCCGTCTTCATCGACGAAGTGCATCATGCTACTGACGGCGACATCAAACTGCGCAAGGTAGTGACCGACTGGGCTACCGAGAGCCGCGATTTCTGCAATGTCTTAGGCTTCTCGGGCACACCCTATCTTGACAAGGCAGAGCGAACCACCATCGGAGGTTCTTTCACAATCAAGAACACAAACATCAGCAATGTAGTGTATTATTACCCACTGATGGACGGTATAGACAACTTTCTGAAACACCCGAAGGTAAAACATGTTGATGTCTCGTCTGAAGAGATTCTGCAGAACGGTGTGCGCGAGTTTCTCAACACCTACAAGGACACTATATATGCAGACGGCACCTGCGCAAAACTTGCCATCTACTGCGGACAGATTCCTACACTCGAAGACAAGGTCTACCCTCTCGTTGCGGATATCGTGACCGAGTACGGACTTAACCCTGCAGAAACAATACTACGCCGCCATAAGGGCAACAAAGAATATCCCGAACCTGAAGGCTCTGAGGTAGCATTCGGCTCGTTGTCTTCGCCTCTAAGCAAGGTACGTATAGTGTTGCTCGCTCAGATTGGCAAAGAAGGATGGGACTGCAAAAGCCTCACCAGTGTCATACTGCCGCACGAAGGAGCCTGCCCTAACAACATGGTGTTGCAGACCACATGCCGCTGCCTGCGTCAGGTGGTAAAGGGAGAGCACGAAACAGCCCTTGTATGGCTCAACAAAACAAACGCCGAGAAACTGAACAAGGAACTGAAACAACAGCAAAACATCACGCTCAGCGATTTCAGCAGCAAGCCGCCCGTTGAGAAGAAACACGTAGAGCGCTTCTCTCGCAAAGAAGTGCCGTCTATAGATTTCTATCAGATACGTGTGCAATACAGAACCATTGTCATAGCTTCGCAACCCGACACCGCAGCGCGTCTTGCCGACCCTGCCATACTATGCAAGAGAGACAAGGCGCTTGTCACTATCCAGAACATGGAGGGCAAAGTGACGGGCTACGACGAGATACTCACAGGCGATGCCGAGCTACACACGTTCAGATGGTGGCTGCACGACATCGTGCGCGAATCGTTCGGCACACTCTCCATGTACGAACTGACGAAGCACGAAGCGCTCCTGAAAGCTATCTACGACGAGACACACGCCAACCCCGAGTACGACCACTACCTCATACGCTCGATGATACGCAAGGCATTTGTGCCAAAGCGCGACTTTACCATCGTTGAGGAGGTGGTACCGGACGAAGCAAGCATACTCTCACTCGACAACCTTAAAGCAATAGACGTAGCCGACCTCAGCCTGATATACCCCAAGGAGGACGACGTGCGCGAGATACTCGACTGGGACGCTCACCCAGAAAAGGGCGAGATGTCCGCCAAAGACCTGGAGCTGATTGAGAACATGAAGAAGATTCCGGGCATACCCCAGGAGGCTATTGATGCGGCATTGGCTGGAATACAGTCGAAACTGCCCAAAGATCCTCATCCCGAGCGTCTGCAGACCTACCACTATCTGCCCTACCGCTTCGACAGCAATCTCGAACTGGATTACTTCACAGAGGCTCTGGTAGCAGTGATGAAAGAACACAATCTTGAATACTACTTCAATGGCGACGACACACTCACCGAATTCAAGATACGCACATACCGCAAAACCGCCAGTGGGCATTGGATGTACGACGGACTATACGTACCCGACTTCCTTGTGGTGAGCCGCACGGCAGAAGGAGCAATAGACCGCATCTGCATCATCGAGACCAAAGGCGAGGGCTACGCACCAAAGTTCAAAGAACGACTCGAATTCATGCGCGACGTTTTCGTTCCGAAGAACAACGAGCAATATAAGCGCGACCGCTTCCGCTTCCTCTATCTGGAGGACACAGACGGACACGAAGAGCGCATAAAGAAAACAATACAAATGATTAACGAATTCTTCAAATAAGCACAACGATGGCAGTTAGATACATACCATATTATCCGGATACACTTGAAGGACAAGCCCGTCTTGACAACTTTGTACGCACAAGCCGTATGCTTTTCTACAAGGACAACAACCAAGTGAAAACACGCATACAGCGCGGAATGCCTCTATACGAAGTGACTGAAAGCGAAACCGTCGGAGCAAACCCCGACGGCAATATCGTCATGCACGGCGAGTGTCTGTCTACTTGTGCCTACCTCAAAGACAAAGGCATAGAGATAGACCTTGTATATATCGACCCTCCTTTCGCTTCTGGTGCCGACTACGCAAAGAAGATTTATGTACGCAGAAATCCGCTCGTGCAGAAGGCTATCAACGAGGCAGAGCAGCAGCTCGACAATAGTGACATGCAGGAATTCGAGGAGAAGATGTATGGCGACATCTGGGATAAGGAGCACTACCTCAACTGGATGTACGAGAACCTCATGGCTATCAAGTCTGTAATGAGCGATACCGCAAGCATATATGTACATCTCGACTATCACATAGGACATTATGTAAAGATTCTTATGGACGAGATATTCGGTGAGGAGAACTTTAGAAATGAGATTGTTTGGAAGAGAAGTACAGCGCATAGTGATTCTGAGTATTACGGAAACAACTTTGATATGATTTTCTTCTATACGAAATCATCTTCAGCAGTTTTCAATACAGTATATCAAGATTACGAAGATGATTATTTGGCACGTTTTAGCCAAAGCGATCCAGACGGAAGAAAATGGGACAGCGGAAACCTAACTGCAAAAGGACTACAAGGTGGCGGCTATGAATATGAGTACAAGGGGTGTCGTTCGCTTTGGCGTATGCCATTAGAAACAATGGAAAGACTTGATGCAGAAGGACGCTTACACTTTACAAAGAATGGTGGTATTCGTTCTAAAGTTTATATGGATGAATTACCCGGTATGCCAGCTCAAGCCTTATGGGTGAACATCAATCCCGTCAACTCTCAAGCAGATGAACGTGTCGACTATTCAACTCAAAAACCCGAAGCTCTTCTTGAGCGTATAATAAACGCTTCGAGCAACGAAGGTATGCTCGTAGCCGACTTCTTTGGAGGCAGCGGAGTTACAGCTGCGGTAGCCCACAAGCTCGGTCGCAAGTTTGTGCACAACGACGTGAATATCAATAGCATTCAGACAGCACGCGACAGACTGGTTAGTGCCGGAGCAGAGTTTACGATGATGGAAGTGAGAGACGGAGTGAGACTCTTCCGCAATCCGGTGCAGACAATGGAGAAACTCGTGAGACTCATACCAGGACTGAACACCGAGACAAACCTCGACAAGCGTTTCTGGGCTGGAAGCATATATGACAGTCAGAAAGGAAAGATGCCAGTATATCTGCCAAACCTCATGGATAGCAGCAGCAGAGTGATGGACAAAACAGAAATGAACCATATAATACGCGAAGCATTGCCCGACCTCGGCAACGATGTGAAGCAGATTGTGGTTTACTATATCGACGTGGAAGATATAGAGGAGCTGCGCCAGTTCATACACGACGAGAACACACAGACAGACATCGCTATAGAATTGCGCGACTTGAAACAGGTGCTCGACGACGTAGTAATCGAGGACAAAGCAACATGGGAAATGTCGCAAGTGCAAGTAGAGCTATTCACCAAGTGGCAAATAAAGATGCTTACCTTCCACAGCGACTATGTAATGAAGAAGATTGAGGCGTTCAATCTCATAGGCGACCAACAACGCCAAAAGAAGTTGGCTAACAACAAGAAATCGACGTTCAAGCCAATAAAAATAAGCGATGAGGGATTGGAGTGCATAGAGTGGCTCTCTGTAGATTGTACCAATGCGCAGAAAGATGCTCCGTGGCACAGCGATGCGGAGGTGAAGATTGATAAGACCGGCACTGTTACTGTCAATGGTACAAAGACACGCAATCTTTGGGATGCAACCATACAGTCAGACGAGAAGCCTCTACGCCTGAAAGTGCGCAATATATGCGGCGACGAGGTTGTCTTTGCCCTATAATTATAGATATTGAATCTATATATTTGAGGTTTTGACATTCTCGCAGACAAACAAAATACAAACGTATGAATGATAATAACAGCAAGCAACTATATATCGACTTCGAAGCCTACGAACGTATGGCAGAGCCGCATAAACAAGAAAAGGCTTCTGCATGGCGTACAGCAATCGGTCTGCAGGATGTGGACGGACTGAAGGTGTCCGACTATCTAAGAGAGACTGCTGTACGCCATATTGAAGGCGATATCACCATTGATGATGTTAGGGAGCGGCTGAAATCTTATTATATCAACAAGACCACACATGACAAGGACGATGAAGAAAAGGAAGAAGCTGACCGAGTTGCAGCCAATATTGCAAAACTGCTGAGCGAAAAGTCGTTCTCGTTTACAGCATTGGAATTTCTGAATATCCACAGACACCTGTTTGAAGGTGTTTTCAAACACGCAGGCGAGGTACGCACTTACGACATTAGCAAGAAAGAATGGGTGCTTCAAGACGACTCCGTTGTATATGGACGTGCAGCAGACATCATGATGGCATTGAGGTATGATATACAGCAAGAGAAAGAGTTCAATTACAAAGGACTGACCACCGATGAAATCATAGAACATATCGTTGATTTCGTCACGTTGCTTTGGCAGAACCACCCATTCCGCGAAGGCAACACAAGAACAACGGCGGTATTCGTCATCAAGTATCTGCGATCTATCGGATTCAAGGTAAACAATGATTTGTTTGCAAACAATTCGTGGTACTTCCGTAACGCATTAGTACGTGCCAACTATCGCAATCCATTAAAAGGAATAGAGCCGAACAAGTCTTTTCTAATCAAGTTTTTCCGCAATTTGATATTGGAGGAAGAAAACGAATTGAAAAACCGCTATATGCTTATTGGCTACCAGGATGATTGCGACACCCATACAAGCACCCATACAAGTACCCATACAAGTACCCATACAAGTACCCATACAAGTACCCATACAAGTACAAACAATTCCGTAAGCTCATTGAGCGAAAATGTAAAGCGTTTGGTTATAGCAATTGGTACTGAAGAAAAAGGCATAAAAGAAATGATGGATGCTGTAGGATTGAGAAACCGCCCCAACTTTATCGAATACTCTCTTACTCCTGCCATCAACGGAGGACTTGTCACAATGAAATATCCCGACTCCCCCCGCCATCCGCGTCAGAAATACCTCCTGACAGTAAAAGGTCTGGCTGTGTATAATGAGTTTAAAGAAATGGGAAAATAAAGCCTCGGGCTGGTAGATACCGAGAAAAAGATGGAAGATGGCTGGAAGATACGCCCGTTTTGCGGACTATCTTCCAGCCATCTTTATATCCGTTTATGTTTGGTCTTCAACACATTACGATTGCACGACGCCCATAGCTGGAAGATATGGAAGATAAAAACGGCAATCGAGAATTATTAGTCGATAAATCGCTTTGTTATCTCGCCGTACATGTCGATGCGGCGATCGCGCAGGAAGGGCCACCAGCGGCGCACGTCCTCGCTGTGAGCAAGGTCTACCTCCACGATCACGCTGTCCTCAGCGTCGGGAGCCGAGCGATAGAGCATCTCGCCCTGCGGACCGACAACCATTGACGAACCCCAGAACTCGATGCCCGGAGTCTGCTTGCTCGGGTCGGGCTCGAAGCCTACGCGGTTGACCGACACTACGGGGAGTCCGTTGGCTACGGCATGACCGCGCTGCACGGTTGTCCATGCCTCGCGCTGACGCTGCTGCTCGTCCTCGGTGTCAGACGCTGCATAACCGATAGCTGTAGGATAGATGAGCAGTTCGGCGCCCTGCAGAGCCATCAGTCGCGCAGCCTCAGGGTACCACTGGTCCCAGCATACGAGCACGCCGAGCTTGCCCACGCTGGTCTGTATAGGGCGGAAGCCGAGGTCGCCAGGTGTGAAGTAGAACTTCTCGTAGTAAGCAGGGTCGTCGGGAATGTGCATCTTGCGATACTTGCCGGCGATAGAGCCGTCGCGTTCCATGACGACAGCCGTGTTGTGATACAGCCCCGGAGCACGGCGCTCGAAGAGCGATGTGACGATAACCACGTTGCACTCGCGTGCCAATGCGCCGTAGAAGTCGGTAGACGGACCGGGGATAGGCTCCGCAAGGTCGAAGTTGTCTACATCCTCCACCTGACAGAAGTAGAGCGAGTTGTGCAGTTCCTGCAGCACAACAAGTTCGGCGCCACGCTTTGCGAGGTCGCGCACGCCGACGGCAAGACGCTGCATATTTGTCTTCACGTCAGCCACGTTGTGCTGCTGAAGATATCCTATTTTCAAGTGTTTCATAATCTTTCTACGTATTTATTTTGTTGCAAAGTTAGCCATTTTCGGTTAAAAAGCCTCATCTCAACTGCCAGAAAGCCACGGCAGCAGCTGCGGCAACATTGAGCGAGTCGATGCCGCGCGCCATCGGTATGCGCACCACATAGTCGGCGGCAGCGATATTAGCGGCAGGCAGTCCGTCGCCCTCGTTGCCCATGACGATAGCAAGACGAGGCTCGGCGAGCAGCGTCGGGTCGTCGATAGACACCGAATTGTCGGTGAGAGCCATCGCAGCGGTGCGGAAGCCATATCGGTTCAGGTCGCTGACCGGACCGTCTATCCATGTCCAGGGGATAGAGAACACCGCACCCATCGACACCCTCACCGCACGGCGGTTGAGCGGGTCGCAGGAAGTGCGCGTCATAAGCACGGCGTCGATGCCAAGAGCGGCAGCCGAGCGGAACATAGCTCCAACATTGGTAGCGTCGACAACACCATCGATGACCACCACACGGCGCGCATCGCGGCACACCTCCTCGACGCTTAACTCCGCAGGGCGACGCATAGCGCAGAGCACGCCGCGCGTCAGCACGTAGCCGGTGAGCGAGGCAAGCAGTTCGCGACTACCTGTATATACAGGTATGTCGCCACACCGGCTGATTATCTCTGCCGCATCGCCCACTACATGACGCTGCTCGCAAAGCAAAGCCAAGGGCTCGTAACCCTCAATCAACGCACGGTCGATGACCTTCGGACTCTCCACGATGAACACACCACTACCCTTTTCGTAGCTGTGGCGCAGCTGCTTCTCCGTGAGACTCGAGAAAAGCTCGACACCGGGGAAGTCAAGCGAATCAATTTCTACTATAGCCATTGCGCAAACCGTTTATTTCGCCAACTGACACTCGGCAGGATACTGCATTGTGAGGCAATGGATAGATCCGTGCTGACGAACGATAGTGCGCGAGTCGATGCCGATGATGTCGTAGCCGGGGAAAGCCTCAGCCACAAGCGCCAGAGCACGAGCGTCGTTCTCCTCCTGTGCGTAAGTAGGCACGATGACAGCGCCGTTGATGATGAGGAAGTTGGCGTATGTAGCCGGCAGACGGTCGCCGTCGTCGTAGAGCGCGTCGGGCATAGGCAGACGCAGCAGGCGATAAGGCTTGCCGTCGGCGTCGGTGGCAGCCTTCAGTTGCTGCTCAAGAGCGTGCAGGTCGGCATACTGCGGGTCGTTTTCGTCGTCGCAACCCACATAAAGTAGCGTATTGTCAGGACAGAGGCGCACGATGGTGTCGATATGTCCGTCGGTGTCGTCGCCGATGAGCTGTCCGTGGTCGAACCATACTATCTTGCGGGCGCAGAGTCGCTCCTTCAACACCTGCTCCACCTCTGCCTGCGACATTGGCTGGTTGCGGTTGGGCGCCATAAGGCATACGCTCGTGGTGAGCACCGTGCCGCGTCCGTCACTCTCGATAGAACCGCCTTCGAGCACAAAGTCGTCGTAGTCGACACGCTCGCCAGCGAACACTCCGCGAGCATGGAGCGTACGGTTGATGAGATTGTCCTTGTCGGCAGCGAACTTATCGCCCCATCCGTTGAAACGAAAGTCGAGAAGGCGACAGGAGGCTACGGCATTCTTGCCGTTGTCACGCACCGCTTGCTCGGTTGGTGCAGCAGAGACTGCTGCTCCCTCTATGTGAATGCCGCTGCCTTCTGCTGTGGGGATGAGCGTGATGAAGGCATGGTCGCGAGCCCAAGTGTCGTTGTTGTCGCACTCGTAGATGCGCACGTTCTCCATCTCCTCGGCAGAAAGACTCTGCTCAAGCTCTTCGCGCACCGCGTCTGGATGCTTTGCGGCGATGACAAGCGGCTCGTAATGAGCCACAGCCTTGGCTATCTGCACGAAAGTTTCGGTGATGTCGTCGAGGTACGGAAGCCAGTCGGTATCCTCGTGAGGCCATGTGAGTTGCACGCATGACTGACGATGCCACTCGGCAGGAAGTATGTAGTTTTTGTTCTGCATAAATCTAACAATGTGTCATTTTTGTTTAAAACTACTGCAAAGTTAGTGTTTTTCCGTCAAACAGTCTTACAATTCAAGTTTTTTGACTAAATTTGCAAATAATACTTTATACTCTAAAAAAGAAAAACTTATGAAAGACTTCATCAAAAACGTGCTTGCCACGATGGTCGGTATGTTCGGATTCTTCATCGTGATGGGCGTTATCGGTATGATGAGCATCATCGGCATGATAGCGTCGGGCAACGCCGCACAGAACGTGGAGAAGAACTCGGTGTTCGTGCTCAATCTTTCGGGAACTATCAGCGAGCAGGGATCGGAGAACCCGCTCAGCATGTTCACAGGCGACAACTCGCTGAACAGCGGACTGAACGACATTCTCTCGTCTATCAAGAAGGCTAAGGCTAACGACGACATAAAAGGCATATACATAGAAGCGGGCGCACTTGCAGCCAACTACGCTACGCTGCAGGAGATACGTAACGCACTCGCCGACTTCCGCAAGAGCGGCAAGTGGATTGTGGCTTACGGCGACTTCTACACGCAGGGCGCCTACTACGTAGCGTCGGTAGCCGACAAGGTGTACATCAACCCGAAGGGCATCGTCGACTGGCACGGCATCGGAGCGCAGACCATGTTCTACAAGGACTTCATGGCGAAGTTCGGCGTGAAGTGGGAGGTTGTTAAGGTGGGCACATTCAAGAGTGCGACGGAAACCTTCACCGAGGAGAAGATGAGCGACGCCAACCGCTTGCAGACAAAGACCTTCATCGACGGCACATGGCGCAACGTATGCGACGCCGTATCAAAGAGCCGCGGCATAAGCGTCGACTCGCTCAACAGCTACGCCGACTCGTATCTCGCGCTGCAGGCTACAGAGACGCTCGTGAAGGCAAAGATGGTTGACGGCATGATGTACGGCGACCAGGTGAAGGACGCCGTGAAGAAGATGATGAAGCTCGAGAAGGGCGACGACATTGCGCAGCTCACTCTGAACGACATGCTCAACGTGAAGGGCGGCAAGGTAGAAGGCAGCGAGATTGCCGTATACTATGCAGAGGGCGACATCGTGCAGGACCCAAAGGCTGCTACGATGTTCGGCAACAACAACTATATAGCAAGTCGCAAGGTGTGCAAAGACCTTGAGGACCTTATGAACGACGACGACGTGAAGGCGGTGGTTGTGCGCATCAACTCGGGCGGCGGCGACGCTTACGCTTCGGAGCAGATGTGGCACCAGATGAGCGAGCTGCGCAAGGTGAAACCGGTAGTGGTGTCGATGGGCGACTATGCTGCGTCGGGCGCTTACTATATGTCGGCTCCGGCGTCGTGGATCGTGGCTCAGCCGAACACGCTGACGGGCAGCATCGGTATCTTCGCCGTGATACCCGACCTCAGCGGACTCGTCACAACAAAACTCGGCGTGCGCTTCGATGAGGTGAAGACCAACCGCAACTCTACATTCGGCAACCTCATGGCGCGCCCGTTCAACGCCGAAGAGAAGGCAATGCTGCAGGCAAGCGTCAACCGCGGATACAGTCTGTTCCGCCAGCGTGTGGCTGAGGGCAGACGTCTGCCGGTGGAAAGCGTGGAGAAGATAGCACAGGGACGCGTTTGGCTCGCTACCGACGCACTCAACATAAAGCTCGTAGACCAGCTGGGCGGCATCGACGACGCCGTGAAGAAGGCTGCACAGCTCGCAAAGCTGAAGGACTACTACACAAGCGACTATCCTGCAGCGGCTTCGTGGATGGACGCTATGCTCAACTCGATGTCGTCGTCGGGAACTTATCTTGACGAACAGCTCAGACAGACGCTCGGCGACTTCTACCAGCCGTTCACCATGCTCCGCTCTATCGACAAGCGCGAGGCTATCCAGGCACGCATACCGTATGCTATCAGCATTAAGTAATGAGATGGTGTGGTGGTGAGATGGTAATGTGGTGACAATACTTTAACTTGCTCTTATCAATCCGAATATATAAAGGACTGTACCGAATATATAAAGGACTGCACGGAGCGTTTAATTATAATAAATGTGAGAACAGAAGGCGACTTTATAAAAATCAACGAGTGGCTGCTACCGCTTAGCTGGCTCTACGGATTGGGAGTGCGACTGCGCAATTGGATGTTCAATATCGGACTGAAGAAAAGCCGCAGCTTCGACATACCCGTAATATCTGTGGGCAACATAACGGTGGGCGGCTCGGGCAAGACTCCACACGTGGAATATCTCATCAATCTGCTGCATGAGAAGTTCCGCGTGGCTGTGCTCTCGCGCGGATACAAGCGCAAGAGCAGCGGCTATCTGCTCGCCGACAAGGACACCACAATGCCCGAAATCGGCGACGAGCCGTTCCAGATGAAGAGCAAATACAAGGACATCTATGTGGCGGTAGACAAGAACCGCTGCCACGGCATCGACCGACTCACTACCGACGAAGCCACAAAGGACGTGGACGCCATTCTGCTCGACGACGCATACCAGCACCGCTACGTGAAACCGGGCATAAACATTCTGCTCATCGACTATCACCGACTGATAATCTACGACAAGCTGCTGCCTGCCGGACGAATGCGCGAACCGAAGGAGGGCACGTCGAGAGCCGACATCGTGATTATAACGAAGTGTCCGAAGGACCTGAAGCCGATGGAGTTCCGCGTGCTGAAGCGTGCGCTCAATCTCTATCCTTATCAGGAGCTCTACTTCACGACGCTACGCTACAACGCCCTGAAGGCGCTGTTCTCAAACGAGCGTATCTCGCTCAACTCGCTGCCAAAGAACACTAACATTCTGTTGCTAACGGGCATCGCCTCACCAGAGCAGATGATGGTAGACCTGCAGACGGTGACGAAGCGCATCACGCCACTCACCTTCGGCGACCACCATCAGTTCACGGCAGAAGACGTTGAACGCATCAACAGCACGTTCGCCGCTATACCCAAGCCGAAGATTATCGTCACAACGGAGAAGGACGCTACACGACTTGAGCACCTGGAAGGACTCTCAAAAGAAACAAAATCAAATATCTATGCCCTACCGATTCGCATACAATTCATGCTCGGAGGGGAGGAAGAATTCAACAATAAAATTATAAGCTATGTACGAAAAAATTCAAGAAACAGCATCTTGGTTAAAAGAAAGAATGACCACAAAGCCTGAAACTGCCATCATCCTTGGCACAGGTCTCGGACAGCTCGCAACTGAAATCACAGACAGCTACGAGTTCTCATATTCAGACATCCCTAACTTCCCCATATCTACAGTTGAGGGCCACTCTGGCAAGCTCATCTTCGGAAAGCTCGGCGGCAAGGACATCATGGCAATGCAGGGACGCTTCCACTACTACGAGGGCTACTCAATGAAGGACGTTACGTTCCCTATCCGCGTGATGTACGAACTGGGCATCAAGACCCTCTTCGTAAGCAACGCTTCGGGCGGCATGAACCCTGAGTTCAAGATCGGCGACCTGATGATTATCACCGACCACATCAACTTCTTCCCGGAGCACCCGCTGCGCGGCAAGAACTTCCCGACAGGTCCGCGCTTCCCTGATATGCACGAGACTTACGACCACGCTCTCATCAAGGAGGCTGACCAGATTGCCGAAGAGAAGGGCATCCGCGTGATGCACGGCGTATACGTAGGCGTGCAGGGTCCGACATTCGAGACTCCGGCTGAGTACAAGATGTACCACCGTCTCGGCGGCGACGCCGTAGGCATGAGCACCGTGCCTGAGGTTATCGTGGCTCACCACTGCGGCATACGCACATTCGGCATCTCTATCATCACCGACCTCGGACTGGAGGACACTCCTGTTGAGGTATCGCACGAGGAGGTGCAGGTGGCTGCCAACAACGCACAGCCGCTCATGACAGAAATCATGCGCGAGATGATTCGTCGAGCTTAACAGTATACATTAATTATATATATGACCGACATTTCTAAACTCGGTGAGTTTGGTCTTATCCACCATCTCACCGACAACATAAAAATAAAGAACGAATCGACCGTTAAGGGCGTGGGTGACGACTGCGCCGTGCTCCACTACCCCGACTCTGAAGTGCTCGTAACTACAGATATGCTCATGGAGGGCGTACACTTCGACCTCACATATATCGACCTGCAGCATCTCGGATACAAGTCGGCGATGGTGAACATCAGCGACATCTTCGCCATGAACGGCACACCGCGACAGCTCACCGTGAGCATCGCGCTGAGCAAGCGCTTCAAGGTAGAGGACATGGAGGAGTTCTACAGCGGACTGCGCATGGCTTGCGACAAGTGGGGCGTCGACATCGTTGGCGGCGACACCACATCGTCGTACACCGGACTCGCCATCAGCATCACCTGCATCGGTGAGGCTCGCAAGGAGGACATCGTCTACCGCAACGGAGCGAAGGACACCGACCTTATCTGCGTAACGGGCGACCTCGGTGCGGCTTACATGGGTCTGCAACTGCTCGAACGCGAGAAAAGTGTCTACTACCAGCAGGTGGACGAGGCACGCAAGAAGAACGACAAGCGTGCTCTCGAAGAGCTGAAGGGCTTCCAGCCCGACTTCGCCGGCAAGGAGTATCTGCTGCAGCGCCAGTTGCAGACAGAGGCACGCGGCGACATCATAGCTCGCTTCCGCGAACTCAATATCCGACCGACAGCTATGATGGACATCAGCGACGGACTCTCAAGCGAACTGATGCACATCTGCAAGCAGTCGAACTGCGGCTGCCGCATCTACGAGAAGAACATACCGATCGACTATCAGACGGCGGTGATGGCTGAGGAGCTGAACATGAACGTTACGACGTGCGCCCTCAACGGCGGCGAGGACTACGAACTGCTCTTCACCGTGCCAATCGGCGACCACGAGAAGATTCAGCAGATGGACAACGTGAAGCTGATTGGACACATCACACGCCCAGAACTCGGACAGATGCTCGTAACACGCGACAACCAGGAGTTCGAACTGAAGGCGCAGGGATGGAATCCGCTGAGCGACAAGTAATATAATTGGAGGGGGTGGCATCCTACCATACCCACGCAGGCTCATAGGGGGTGCAGCAGTCTCTGCTGCACCAACCGAGCTACACCATAGAAGCCCACACCTTTCTTTTTATCAATAAAAAGCAGTCCTTTATTCATTAAAAAGCTCTACTTTACTCACCGAACGGCGGACGCAATCCAATCGGACGGCGGACGCAATCCAATCGGGCGGCGAACGCAATCCGATCGGGCGGCGTTCGGTGTACAATGACAAGAACATAGGCTTTACATTATTAATTTCCACTCTCACACCACTATATAATCACACAACTTACAGTTTAATATATCATTTTTCACAAAAAATCGGCAAATAATTTGGCAGACTCAAAAATAATGCGTACCTTTGCACTCGCAAAATTAACGCAGTTGGTGCCATAGCTCAGATGGTAGAGCAAAGGACTGAAAATCCTTGTGTCCCCGGTTCGATTCCTGGTGGCACCACTTACGAAGAGTTACTCATAAAGAGTGACTCTTTTTTTTGTTTTCATTTTATACATTACCTTTGTAATGTTTTTCAAAAAAATCAATGTTTTGCTTAGTTTTTCGCTTTGCTCAACTGTATATATAAGTATATGACACAAGAAAAGGACATAGAACAGATGTTTCGGCGGCACTATGAGAAGATGTACAATCTGGCCAGATACATTCTCTCGGATGACGACGAGAGCAAGGATGTGGTGAGCGAAGTGTTCACGCAGATTCTTGCTGATGATGTAGTCCTGTTGCCTGAGAGCGAGGAAGGCTATTTGATGCGGAGCGTGCGCAACCGCTGTCTCAATCAGATTGCTCACAAGAGCGTTAAGGAAAGAGTGGCGAAGCTACTGTTGGATGATGCCGACGTGATTCTTTCTGAAGACACCGACGAGCGTCTCGAACAACTGCTGCTTCTCATCGACGACCTTGAACCTCCCATCCGTAAGCTAATCTTCCGCCTGCGCTATCTGCAAGACAAGTCGTATCAGGAGGTGGCAGACGAGGTGGGAGTAAGCAAAGTGACGGTGTTCAACCATCTCTCTAAGGCAATGGACTGGATTAAGAAACAAATTAAATGAGCAAAACAATGAGTACGATGAACAAAGACGAAAAGCGGTTGATGCTCTTCGATATGCAGGAGCATCCCGAGAAATATACCGACGAGCAGGTGGAACGCTTGCTTGCCGACGAAGAAGCGCAGGAGTTTCTACGCGACTTGGCTATGGCGAGAATGGCCGGCAAGAAGGCCACGCCAAAGAAGGTGGATGTGGACAAGGCCTGGAAGGAGTTTTCGGAAAAGCACAATAAGGCTAAGTATATTAGCAACGGAACGAACACTCCTTACCACAACCGAATGCAGATTGCAGCCTCTATCATTGGCATCATCTTCCTCTCTGGCGTAGCCTTGGCTGCCGTGCATAACGGCTGGTTAAAGTTCGCGGCTGCGGACAAAGATGCGGACAATAAAGTCATGGCAGAACAGACAGACAAGTCTGGTCAGTCAGCCGACGACAGCCTTAAAGCCGTTACTGCAGAGCCAAAGGACTCGCTCGACATGAAACCCGTCGTATTCGACAATGCTGAGTTGGGAACGATACTTACGCAGATGGCAGACTTCTATCATGTAAAGGTGAGGTATGACAACGCCGACACACAGCATGTGCGTCTCTTCTTCAACTGGAACAAGACGAAGACATTGGAGCAGAATCTGGAGATTCTGAATGCTTTCGACCGCATACAGATAGAGTATGCCGAAGGAGAATTGGTAGTGAAATAAGAACGGAGGACGTATTATGAAAAACATATTTAAGCCAACGCCCAACAGCAGCAAGACCATCAGCCTGCTTCTTTTCTTTCTGCTGGCTTTCGTACAGCAATCTTACGGCCAGCGCATCACCAGACAATATAATAATGTGTCGTTCTCTGAGGCGTTGAAGGACCTGAATGCCCGTCAGCATAAGTACACCATTAACTTTGTGTACGACGAGCTGGAGGACTTCAAGGTGACAAAGAGCATACGCAACATGAGTGTTCCAAATGCCATCATGCAACTCATTGGCTTCTACCCTATCAGAATGACGCAGGTAGAGGACAACATAATGGTGGAATGTACGCAGAAGTCAACGCTTCGATATAAGGGACGCATTGTTGACGAGCGAGGCAATGCAGCCGAATACGCCACAATAGCCTTGCTGTCGCCCATCGATTCTACCATCGTAGGTCAGGGCGTGAGCAATGAGAACGGCTACTTTGTCATTCCTTCCAACTACAGAAAGGTGTTAGCCCGTATCACATACATTGGCTATAAGACCGTAAACCGTATATTCAACAATACGGAGATGGGCATCATCAGGCTGCAACCCAAGACCATGACGGTTAAAGGTGTTGTGGTGAAGGGCAAAAGAAATACAGTGAAAGTAGGATTGAACAAGATAACCGTGGATGTAGCACATTCTTATTTGCAGTATATGGGAAAAGTAACCGACGTGCTCGGCATGATTCCAGGATTAACCTCCGACTTGCAGTTGTTAGAAGGTGGAACTCCAACATTTGTTCTCAACGGAAGACCCGTAAGTATGGCTGAGCTTAAAGCCATACCTGCGTCGCAGGTAAACAAGATTGTGGTTGATTCAAATCCAACAGTAGAATATAGCGCCAGCAATAAGGGCGTTGTGTACATCACCACCAAAACAGCATTGGGCAATACACTGTCTACAGAGTTAAGCAACACGTCTATTTTTGCCAGAAACTATGTGGATATGGCAAATGTGTCCATAAACGAGAAATACAAGAAGGTGAGCAATATTCTTACGGCAGGGTTTTCGTATTTAAGTACAACACAGATAGACAAAACCACAGAGACTGTATTCTTGCCACAAAAAGACATAGAGAGCGCAAAGGAGAGACATACGATAGGAAACGCTCGTACGTTCGAATGGTTCTATTCGATGAACTGGGAAATCAGCCGACAACAGTCGTTCGGCTTTCAATATACGGGCAACATAGGAAACACGCATATAAAAGAACCTACTTGGCAGACGATGAATGGAACCGAAATGACGTTCAATCAGAAGAAGCGAGGAGCAGACTATCTGCATAGTGCCAGCGTGAACTATAGAAACGAAATCGACTCTACACGCACACTCTCTATTATAGCCGATTACGCACAGAACCACTCCGATGAGACAGGATTGGCTGCCACAGTTCCTGCTGTCGCTACAGCAAGTGAGGGAAAATATCACATCGGAGGTACACGCCTATCATACAACAGTCGTCGCAAGTGGGCTAACGTGTCAATGGGGCTTTTCTTCTCGACTATGAACAATAAAGGCAATTATGCCTACAATGCGGATGTAGAGACATACGATACTCACGAGAGTCTGTATGGTGCATATTTGTCACTTTCGAGACAATTCAGCAGCTTTTATTTGCAAGGTGGATTGCGCATGGAAGCCGACCGTAGAAAGTTGGAGACCGGCGTGTCTGGAATGTTCGCAGACTCTACAGAATGGAAACTGTTCCCCAACTTGGTAGCAAAGAAGCAACTGACAGCCAAATCTTCTGTGGGCTTATCCGTAGGACAGACCATCGGACGCCCTTCGTTTTCCAACTTGAATCCCGGACTCTACTATTATGATGCCATCTCATATAAGGTAGGAAACCCCCAGCTGAAGCCAAATGTAACAACCAACATAAAGCTCAGCTATAACTATGGCAACTTGTTGGCATCAGTAGCCTACAACAGAAGTAAAGACAGAATAGTAGATCTGCCGTTCTGGACAGAAACGTCGGTTGACAATAAGAACATCAAGTTTATGCCTGTGAACTTTAACAAGTCAGAGAACATTGTGGCTACCGCTTTATATAACTTTTCGATAGGTCCAGTCCAGGTAGATCTGACTGGTTCATTCGTCCAACCATTTGTCAAGGCAAACTATTTAGGAGAAGAACACTCATGGAACAAAGCTTCTTGGGATATTAATGCAAATGCGCAGTGGCCATTGAACAACCATTCAATTTTAGTATTCGATGCTTATTTCGACAGTGGCGGCACAAGTACGTTGTTCGACCATAAGAGTTGGTGGACGATGGATCTGGTATATATACTTCACATAATGAAGGGCAAGCTTAACTTGACGGTTGCTGCTAATGACATATTCCATACCGACAGGTCGAACAACTGGACAATGAAATACAATAACATACGGACAACAATGGATACCAACGGCGACACTCAACGCCTGGTAGTGAAATTTAGCTACAATTTTGGCACGTTGAAACTGGACAGCACTAAGAAATCAGCTTCAAAGGATTTCTTGAACAGATTGTGATAAGCGGCTTCCTGTTCAAAGATTCTCGCTATAAAATATCGCAGTCCGAAAAAATGTGTATCTTTGCATAATCAATTAAAACTATTAAGACAATGGAAAACTACGAATGGGCAAAAGAAATGAATTGTGCCGTAACGGTGTGTGATGCGGAAGGCATCATCATCTACATGAACGACAAGTCGCTTGAAACCTACAAGAAGGAGGGCGACCTCATCGGAAAAAACCTTTACGAGTGCCACTCCGAGAGGTCGAAAGAGATAATACGCCGACTGCTTGCCACAGGCGGCAGCAACGCCTACACCATCGAGAAGCAGGGCGTGCATAAAGTGATATACCAGACGGCTTGGAAGAAGGACGGCAAGGTAGCAGGCATCGTGGAGATATCGATGGTTACGCCTGCCGACATGCCGCACTACGTAAGAGGCTAAGCCCTCTGTCGCACTATCAAGCCAGTGTACACCACATGGTGACGACGAACGGCACGGTGAAGTCGGTGACGAAGCCGTGGTAGATGCTGAGGGCTACGTAGCGCTGACCTACGGTCTGCGTGATGATGGGCAGCGTGGTGTCCATTGTCGTTGCGCCGCCCGACGAGATTGGAGCCAGCGGACCGAACCACTTGGCGAGCAGCGGAGTGAGCAGAAGCGTAATCATCTCGCGTATGATGTTAGCAAGCAGAGCAATGGTGCCGAGTTCGGCACCGCGATACTCGGTGATGAAGATGCTCGAGAGCGAGTAGTAGGCGAAGCCACTGTCTACAGCCAGACAGTCGGTGAGCTGACGGTGATGGAGTAAGGAGCATACATCGTTGTTCATCAGGAAGAATGCCGCCATCGCTCCCATCCACGAACCGAGTATTGTGGCTACGGGCAGCAAAGCCAAGCGCGGATTCAGACTCTTTATCTCGCTCTTCATGTCAGGATTGAGACCTATGCTGATGCCTACGCAGAGCAGCAGTGCGCACAGCGCCACGAAGCTTGTGCCGCTACTCAGCATCCACTCGGGCATACCACCGCTGCGTCCTGCCAGCACGCCGAGCACGAAAAACGCCACTACTATCAGACTACCTTTCATCGCTTCTCTCCTCCTTTCATGCTTTTCCACAACGCCCACGCCAGCACGCAGCTGCCAAGCGTTGCGCTCACCGACAACACCATCGCCTCTACGCCCAACGTGGGCAGAGCAGCGATAAGCTCTCTGTTGCTGCCCACCTCAAGACCGAGCATGAAGAGCAGCAGCCATATCAGCCACGTCGTTAAGCGTCCGTTCAACGCACTTATCACGCCGACCTTTGAAGCCAGTCGGGTGCGCAGGGTATAACCCAAGGCTATACCGAGAAATATAAACAATATTACTATAAACATTACTTTTGATGTATTAAGAGTTTGTGCGAAGTTACGACATTTCGGGCAGACTGCAAAAGAAAAGACTGAAAGTGGTTTGCTTTTTACAAATAAAGGTTCGCTTTTTATAAACGCTTTATCTGATATAAGCCGTAACTTTGCAAAAGTAAAAAGGTAAAAAAGTAAAAGAGTAAAGAGTTTTTAAAAAAAAGAAAACAATAAACGTCTTAAAAAATACTACTTTTATGACAAACGAAAAGAAATTCAGAGTAGAAGCCGACCTCTTGGGAGAGCTTCAGGTTCCTGCTGACGCACTCTACGGCGTGCAGACTCAGCGCGGTATCAACAACTATCATATCTCGCGTAAGACGATGAGCGACTACCCCGACTTCATCATCGCCAACGCATACGTAAAACTGGCTGCTGCGCAGACCAACCACTCGCTCGGCGTAATCAACGACGAGATCTCGGGTGCGATATCTGAGGCTTGCCGCGAGATTATCGACGGCAAGTGGCACGAGAACTTCCCTATCGACATGATTCAGGGCGGCGCAGGCACATCAGTTAACATGAACGTCAACGAGGTTATCGCCAACCGCGCACTCGAAATCATGGGTCACGAGAAGGGCGAATACCAGTATTGCTCGCCTAACGACCACGTCAACTGCGGTCAGAGCACCAACGACGCATACCCGACATCTATCCGTCTGGCACTCATTCGCATGAACATCCACCTCGTAGGCGCACTCACCGGCCTCATCAGCGCTTTCCGCTACAAGGCAGAGGAGTATAACGACACTATCAAGATGGGTCGCACACAGTTGCAGGACGCTGTGCCTATGACAATCGGTCAGGAGTTCAACGCATACGCCAACAACCTTGAGGAGGAGATTCTCAACCTCGAGCGCAACGTGAAGCTGCTGCACGAGATCAACATGGGCGGCACAGCCATCGGTACCGGTCTGAACGCCGTTCCGGGCTTCGCAAAGCTCTGCGCTGCCAACCTCAGCAAGCTCACCGGCGAGAACTTCGTATCGGCAAGCGACCTCGTAGAGGCTACACCCGACACCGGCGCATACGTAAGCTACTCTTCTGCTTTGAAGCGTCTGGCTATCAAGCTCTCTAAGATTTGCAACGACTTGCGTCTTATGGCTTCTGGTCCGCGCTGCGGCTTGAACGAGATCAACCTCCCGCCGAAGGCTCCTGGTTCTTCTATCATGCCGGGCAAGGTGAACCCTGTTATTCCTGAGGTTACAAACCAGGTATGCTTCAAGGTTATCGGCAACGACACCACAGTTTGCTTCGCAGCCGAAGCAGGTCAGCTCGAGCTGAACGTGATGGAGCCAATCATCACAGCGAGCCTCTTCGAGAGCCTCACATGGCTGAAGAACGTGATAGAAACACTCACAGAGGAGTGCGTGCTCGGCATCACCGTGAACAAGGAGCGTTGCTACGAAATGGTGAAGAACAGCATCGGCATCGTTACTGCTCTCAACCCTATCATCGGCTACAAGGCAAGCTCGAAGGTGGCTAAGGAGGCTCACGCCACAGGCCGCTCAGTATACGAAATCGTAATCGAGCAGGGCTTGATGAGCAAGGAAGAGCTCGACAAAGCACTCGACCCGAATGAGATGCTCCACTCGCACAAGTTCTCTTTGAAATAAAGCAAGGACAACTATATTATATGTAGAGCTAAACCTGTAAGCGAAACCATTTTTCAAACAACTGGTTTCGACTTACAGGTTTTTTTTATAATTTTGCACTACATAAATCAGAAGAAGACATATTCGATGAAAGTATATAATTTGGAAGAGTTTGCCACAAAATATAACCTGAAGGATATATATGGTGCATACGCCGCCCACTTCTACGTGAACGGAGAAGAAGGCGACTGTTTTTCCGACTTTGACACTTACGAAGACGACAGTTTCTGCAGCATGTTTGCAGAGCACACGCTGTTCACCAAACTGCTTCTTGTGCAGCGCGGCAGCTGTCTTCTGCAACTGCATGAAGACGATGCCGAGCAGAGCGTGCAGCTCACGGCGCACGACATGCTGATAACCACACCGAAGGAGGTGGCGAGCGTAAGCAGCTTCTCTGCTGACTTCGAGGCGGAGGGCATACTCGTAGACGAAAGCTTTGCGAAGCAGGCGCAGCGCTATCAGCTCAACGACACAAAATACAAGAGCATATCTGATATTTTCCACTTCGTGTGCGACATCGTGCGCCACCAGCACATCAACAAGATTGAGATGATTCGCAGTATGTTCAACGTGCTGAGACTCATCATCGACGAACTGCCATACGAGCAGTGCTCCGTATCGCGCGACCTCGGACACAAAAAGGAGGTGTACGAGGTTTTCCTTCACCATCTCTACCGCAACTATCGCAAGGAGCGCCAGATTCGCTTCTACGCCGACAAGCTGAACGTATCATCGGCTTACCTCTCGCGACTGGTGAAGGAGATAAGCGGTTCGACTATCAACGAGCATGCCACATCGCTCGTCTACAAGGAGATTTGCAACCTGCTCACGCAGACCGATATGACGATGGGCGAGATTGCCGACCATCTCAACTTCAGCGACCAGAGCGCCATGACCAACTTCTTCAAGCAGCGCTCCGGCATGACACCACTCGCCTACCGCAACAGATAAAAGTAAAAGAGCCCCTCCCAACCCTCCCCGTCGGGGAGGGCTTAGTAAGACTAAAAGAGGCATAGAAAGGCTTAAAGAGGCATATAAAAAAGGAAACAAACAGGATAACAAATGAAAACACAAGACCCCAACAGCAACCCTTCTGCTACATCGCAGAAGGCTGCATCGGTGAGCGATATGACCGTCGGATCGCCGCTGCGCCAAATCACCAAATTCGCATTGCCCTTGATATTGGGCTACATCCTTCAGCAGATGTACCTCGTCATCGACGCCGTCATCGTAGGCAGATGGATCGGCGTGGGCGCACTGGCGGCTGTAGGCGCTTCTACATCTATCACCTTTCTCATAATGGGCTTCTGCAACGGAGCCTGTGCAGGCTTCGCCATACCTGTGGCGCAGGCGTTCGGTGCGAAGGACTACCATAAGATGCGCGTCTACGTAGCCAATGCCGTACGTATTTCCGTGGTGATGGCTCTGGTGATAATGGTGCTCTCGCTTATGTTCTGCCACCGCATCCTGCAGATGGTGAACACTCCGGCTGACATCTTCCACGACGCCTACACATTCCTCATGCTGCAGTTCGCCGCCATTCCATTCACGTTCGGCTTCAACCTCCTGTCGGGTCAGATACGCGCCCTCGGCAATTCGCGCCAGCCGTTCTACTTCCTCATCACTTCCGCCGTTGTGAACATCCTGCTCGACGTGGTGCTCATACTCTTCTGCGGCATGGGCGTGGCAGGAGCCGGCATAGCCACATGGCTCTCGCAGGGCGTCTCGGTATGTCTCTGCATCTGGTATATACGCAAGCGCATGCAACTGCTCATTCCGCAGGGCGACGAGCGCCGCTACGACAACCGCCGCACGAGCATTCTGCTGAACAACGGCGTGCCGATGGGTCTGCAGTTCTCCATCACCGGCATTGGCATCATCATGCTGCAGAGCGCCAACAACGCTCTCGGCACTACATGCGTGGCTGCCTTCACCGCCTCGCTCCGCATAAAGTATCTCTTCACCTGCGTCTTCGAGAACATCGGCGTGGCTATGGCTACCTACTGCGGACAGAACCTCGGAGCACAGCGCATTGACCGCGTAACACGAGGCGTGAAGGACGCCATCTGTCTCATGCTCGTCTACTTCGTCTTTACGTTTGTCGTGATATATCCTTTCGCCGACTATATGATGCGACTCTTCGTAGACAGCGGCGAGGCTGCCGTGGTGAGCAACGCGGCGCAGTATATGCGCATCAACAACTACTTCTACCCCACACTCGGACTGCTCACCATCATGCGCTATTCTATCCAGGGACTCGGCTTCAGCAACCTCTCTATGCTCAGCGGCGTGATGGAGATGATAGCACGCTGCGGCGTAAGCCTTTGGCTCGTGCCGGCTATCGCATGGACCGGTGTCTGCTTCGGCGACCCCGTAGCCTGGATTATGGCTGATCTGTTCCTCGTTCCGGCGTTCCTTTGGGTGCAGCACCGACTGAAGAATACATCGAAATAACAAGGGCAAAGGTTTGCAGACCGCATATTCCGGTGGATTTATTACCGCCGAAAGCATTTTTCTGACATTTTATTTTGTTTTTCAATATTAATCGTTACTTTTGCAAACGTAAACATTTTTTACGTTTACAAAAGTAACGAACCATCAATATACATAAGTAGATTGACCCCAAAAACAGAGAGAGTATGAAAAATGCCTTATTCCCCAAAACACACCACCCACTTGCTTCACTCACAAAAGCTGCCGTCACACTTCTGACAGCCGCACTTACACAGTCTGTTAATGCACAGGAACTGTTCGGTCGACTTGCCGACGAGGGCGTTGACATCGTCGGATCGGTTACATACGGAAAGAAGAACTCCTACGACGCCATGATGCAGGGCTACTACCGCTTCAATTACGACAACCGCTTTCAGGCGCAGCTCACAGAGCCGCTCAGAGAGGCTATCGTGTCTGGAGGTTGCACCTACCACAACGGCAAGATATACGCTTCCGAATACGACGACTCGTCGCGACTCGGCTTCCAAAAGCCCCATTGGGTTGTGCTCGACGCAAAGACCTTCGAGGTGCTCTACGACCGACAGATGAACGACAACTACGAGCTGACCACTCTAAGCATGACATACGACCCGACCACCGATGCAATCTATGCCATCAACCGCACATACATGGAGACCTTCCTCATCACCATCGACCCTGCAACGGGCACACCGACACGCTTGGGCGCCGACCTTGACAACAACTACAGATACGAGGCTATTGGCTGCGACAAGAAGGGCGACGTCTACTGCATCTACATGGAGTCGAAGAACGACCATGTGGGCATTGAGCAGGACCTGTGGTATCTCGGAAAAGTGAACAAGAGCGACGGAAGCCTAACAAAGGTGGGCGACATCTCGATGGGCAATCTGCTCAGCGGCGACAGTTTCATAAACGACACACGCAAGCAGTCGTTGTTCTGCAACTTCAAAACGGGCAAACTCTACTGGATATATCCAAGTTCGAGCCTCAACCTCAATATCGAATACACCTGCATTGCCGAAATCGACCCAACAACGGCACGGGGAACACTGGCTGCCTACCTCAACAACACGGTGCTTACTACGGGCGCCTTCTTCCAAGAGCCGTGCGACAAGGCGCCTACCTCGATATCTGCCTTCGAATACGTAGAGACATCGAAGGACGACAGGACCGGCAAACTGCAGTTCGTGATGCCTGCCGAAGCATACGACGGATCGGCATTGACGGGCGAACTGAGCGCTGTAGTGACTGAGGAGGACGGCGACACAATAGCATGCCTGAAAGGAGAAGCAGGAGCGCTTGTGGCTACCGAACCCGTTAAGCTCGACAACGGCGACAACAAGGTGGGCATAACGGTGAGCAACGCCGTCGGCAACGGACCTACCGTATACCGCACTTTCTTCGTCGGAAAAGACAGTCCGGCGCAGTGCCAGAACATACGCCTCACAAGCGACGGACTGAAGACCATTCTTACTTGGGACGCACCCACCACCGGCGAGAACAGACAGCCTATTGACGTCTCGCAGCTCACCTACGACGTGGTGCGCTACCCGTATGAGGTGACTGTAGCTAAGGGCATAACCGAATGTCGTTTCGAAGAGACGCATCCTGCCGAAATGACCCGATACGTCTATCTCGTGACGCCGCACTTAGGACGCTACGACGGTCAGGGAGCCTTCTCCAACAACCTCATCGTGGGCACACCGCTCGACGTGCCATACGGCGGCGCCTTCACCAATCCTGCCGACATGATAAACTACTACACCATCCTCGACGCCAACAACGACGGCTACTCGTGGAAGTATTCTACATCGCAGGCAAGTGCAGTCTACGGATTCAACCCCAACGAGGCAGCCGACGACTGGCTCATCTCGCCGCCCGTCAACTACAAGGCTGGACACACCTACGTACTCCGATTCAGCGCCCACTCTGCAATGGAGGAATACCCAGAGGCTATGGACGTGACATTCGGCAATGGTCGTTCGCCCGAGGAGCAGTCATACCCGCTGCTGACGCTCGAAAGCATTCCGCTGCCGCCAAGCGCTACAGAGGACAACGTGTACGAGGTAGAGTTCACGGTGCCGCAGGACGGCGTTTACTACTACGGTTTCCACTGCGTAACACCTGCCTACCATGCCAACCTCTTCCTGCACGACATCAGCGTACAGGACAAGGCGGAGATGACAGCGGTAAGCACCATAAACACCGACAACGTTTCAGTAAAAGGTATATACAACAGCTTAGGTATGAAAACAAACCGAATGCAGCGCGGTCTGAACATCGTGAGATGGAACGACGGTACGACGCACAAGGTAATATCAAACAATTAAAGAAAGAAATGACAACAATATGCACATCGAAGAAAGTTTCATTTGTGGCAAGCATATAGCAGCCGACTGTGAAGACGGCATCGTATGCACACCCAACTTCGTGGCTGTAATCGACGGCAGCACAAGCAAGACACCCCTCCGACTCGACCCAACGATGAAGAACGGACGCTTCGCCATGCTGCTCATCCGCAACTATATCCGCCAGATGGCTGCCGAAGCCACGCTGGAGGAGTTCTGCCAGGGCATAACGAGCCGCATCGCAGAAGAATACGCAGAGCGCGGCATATCCGAACGCATGGCTGCGCATCCTGAGGAGCGTCTCACCGCTTCTGCTATAGTATACAGCGAACATCGGAAGGAGGTATGGATGGTGGGCGACTGTCAGGCCATAGTAGACGGCGTGTTCTACGAAAACCCAAAGCCTTACGAGCAGGAGACAGCCATGCAGCGCGCCGACATGATAAAGGGCGGCATGCTGCCCGCAGACGCCCGACACGCCATAGAGCCGCAGATAATAAAGGCAATGCTCGAAGGCCAGAACCGCCTGTATGCCGTAATAGACGGCACGCCGATATACATGCCCGGCACACGACTCGTCAGCGTACGCAGCTCCGCCGTGCTTGCCTCCGACGGCTACCCCACTCTGCTGCCCACGCTCCGCGACACCGAAAAGGCGCTGGCAAAGCAACTCGCCGACGACCCGCAGAACATCCGCAGTTTTGTGGCTACGAAAGGTCTCGTTGAGGGCAACAAGAGCTTCGACGACCGAGCGTATGTAAGGCTAACCGTATAGCTGCCGTTTTTATAATGGCAACAATACATATTGCATTTCCATACTTCATCAATAAAAAAAGAGTAATATGGCGTTTTTTTACGCTATGTTACTCTTTTTTTACGCAATGGGAATGCCCTATTGAGAAAAAAACAATAAATTTGCACAAAACTAAATGCTTACTAATTTTAAACTACAAAAACTATGCAAAGAAATTTACTATTGGCAGGATTGTTCGCATTCGCACTATCCGCCACAGCACAGACATTCGGCAAAAAGCCTACAGTTACTAACCCTTCAAACAAAATCACAACACTAAACAGCAAGCAGATGTTGCTTCACGACATGAATATTATGCCGAACACATCTACCACCAACTTCAGCACAGAGAAACCGGAACCAAACCGCAGCATAGTGGTGAACAACGAGAAATGGTGCCAGACAAAGAGCGTTAGCAAAGCCCCCGACGGAACCATCATCTCAACTACAGACTTCGTATTAACCGAGTTTGGAAAAATAAAGAAACAGACCACTTATACATACAACGACGGTGTTGTAACTGATGGATATTTGACTGAATACGAGTACGACGAAAACTATCGACTGGTCAAGCATACATATTCTAACATGGTAGAACTACCGAACATCTTCGCCAAGAGCACAGAAACAACGTGGCGTTACAACGACAATGGCAATCAGGTATACTACAGCGATGTGAAATACGACGCAGCCGAGAATATAAGCGACGGTGTAGAGGTTTTCGGAGAATACAACAACGAGAACAACATCACAATGCAGCAGCGCAACTTATATACCAACGGCGAATGGGTGCCTGATAAAAGAATTGAGATGGGAAGGGACGGAAACTACCAGTATATGGGTCTCACCTTTAGCAATTGGGACAACGTAGCAAAGAAATGGACAAAAGGCGAAAAGAATGTATCCGAATTAATACACTACGGCAAGACGACTATAGATAGCGGCCAGTATACCTGGGATGCCGACAAGCAGCAATGGATTGTCATCACGGAGACACTTATAGCATTCGACAAAGATGGCATACAGACAATGTTCTCTATACAACAGAAGACAGACTACGGCTACTCCGGCCACCGATGGGTTACGGAGCACGAATCGCCAACGCTCGACATAAGCAGGTTTTACGAGTGGAGCAACGACGTAAACGGTTGGACTATGACCACGTACGATAAAATACATAAAGACGAAAACGGCAACGTTAACCTAAGAGAGCTTTATAACGCCGACAACACTCCCATAATGACAATCGAAAATACATGGGAGAAGATGTTTCTCGGCACCGACGTCTACCCCGACTGCTACTTTGTAGGTGATGGCACCGACGTCTGGCAGTTTCTGGACGAATACAAGGGCAAGGACATGGGCGACGGCACCGTAGAATGGAATGACATAACGATAAAGAAGGGCGAAGGCTTCAAGTTTGCTTCCAACGACTGGCAGACTATCGACTGGGGTGTGGCATACGTCGGCGAGTACATACCGTTCAACCAACCGGTGCAGCTCACGCCAAAAGGTCAGAACATCACCATCGACATGGAGACTGAGGCGATTACCTTCAAGACCATCAGGCTCAATGTGCTTACCGGCGTAGCTACATTCGAGGCTTACCCCACAGGCGTCAACAGCCCTAACGCCAAGCGTGTGAACATCTTCGCCATCAACGGCAAGATAGTGGTGCAGAACGCAAAGGACGTAAAGGTGTACAGCGCAAGCGGCGAGCTCGTCAGCACAGCTGCTGTAACACCTGTTGAAAATGGTCTGTATGTAGTGAAAGCAGGTGGAAAGACGGTCAAACTGAACGTGAAGTAAGCTTTTCGTTCTATGCTTTTATTTTCCGCATTGGTGAAAATATCTGCCATATCTTCCAGCAACGGCACATCTCACTGTGCATCAACAGAATAAAGGCTGGCAGATAAGCGCCGAAACGACTTATCTGCCAGCCGATCTTCCAGCTTATCTTCCAGCCGATAATACCAAGAGCAGACGGCAATATCGATTGGAAGACATGTTGCAATTGAAGCCACACTTTCCTACCTGACCGTTAAATGTTTCGACATATGTATTTTCTCATTAGTGTCCCGTAAAAAGTGGCACTAATGATGTTATTAAAACAATTGTGTCACTTGATAAAAATCGTTCCTGTTCCATTGCATCTGCTGCAACTATAAACATATCCATCGTTGCCTTGCACACGTCCTCGTCCATTGCATCGCGTACAGTTTACCATTCGAGGCTGCGAGACTGTTTGCGCATTACTTCGAGTAGTGTTATGCACGGCTCTGCTTACTCCAATGATGACTCCACGTTGAATATTAGAATTTTTGGACATTTTAGTCGTTGCTTTAACCGCCTTATTTACATTTATTTCTGTCATTTGAGTTACGTGGTTTAAGTTTCTTTCAGCGAATTTCGAAACTTTGCACAGAACGACAAAGAGCATCAACAATACTCCACCAATCCATTTTAGAATATTCTTCATAATCTTCAATATTTATGTCATAAATAAAAATTTTACTACAAATACTACTATCGCAATAAATATCAGGATATACAGACATCCGACAAAACTAAACTCTGGTTCTTTTTCTTGTGTGGGGTTTTGCCTTGGAGTACTGTTTCTATCATTTGGAAGACGATATGATTCACCCTTTTGAGAAACATTCGACTGATACTGTATCTTGTGGTTTTCAACAAAAACCGTTGCGTCTTCTGTATCACCTGCAAGCACCATTGTATCATCATATGACGATCCGGTCCATTTTTTTGATTCCATTCTCGTCAGAATTTCATCAACGCTGTGAGGTCGTTTCTCTCTATCTGTATTCATTAGCCAAGCAACAAGGCATCTCATTTCATCGGATACACCTGGCATTGGCAATGCAATGTGCTTGTCGCGTGTTTTGTCCTCATTAAGTGCTGTCCAGGTTGGTATCTCATTACAAGTTAGCAGATAATATATGGTTGCACCTAAAGCATAGAAGTCTGTCCATGGTCCCAACTTTTCAAAACTACCATCAACCTGCTCTGATGGTGCATAACGATTAGTTATTGCCATACCAGTAAATAACGTTGCGCCAATACCCTTCATATAATCCTTACTTGAACCAAGGTCTATCAGCTTAACATAGCCACGTGCTGTCACCATAATATTCGCAGGCTTTATGTCAAGATGCAATAGCCCAACAGAGTGTATAGCTGAAAGACCATCCAGGATTTGTCTCAGATAATTCCGTACGGTTTTCTCTGAATATGGTATTCTACGTTGTTGCAGTCTTCCCTTTAAGTCATCACCGTCTACGTACTCCATTACATAATAAGCTGTTCCGTTTTCTTCGAAACAATCACAAACCGTCACCACATGAACATTGGAAATCAGTCTGAGGCGCTCATATTCTTTCTTGAACTTCGATAATTGAGACTTAAAAGCATTGGCATTCTCCTTAGTTCTGTCAACGCTTACAGACACGCCATCCGACTCACGCAGATTTGCCGTGTTCATAAAGAACTCCTTGATGGCGACCTTTGTGTCGTGAGAACCATGCACGGCAAGGTACGTCTTTCCGAAGCCACCCGACGAGAGGTGGCTTACTATTCGGTATTTCCCTTTCAGGATAGTGCCAGAACGTAGTGCTTGATAGTCGCTCTTCATTTATCTTACTCTTATATAAGTCGCTGTTATCTTTCTGCCATCATCATCTATCGACTCCGTAACATACTTGTTCTCTTGCAGCATCAGTATCCGTTCGGTTGATGCTTCCATTAAATTTAAGTCCTGTACAAATACATCGGATGCCTCTAACAATTCTCTTCCGGTGAGTTCCATAAGAAATGAACCATCCGAAGGATCATAGTATCTCATATAAGTTACTTTTACTCCAGATGATGTAGGAGAAGAAACAATCTCTTTGTCATTCACGGTCCATTCTCCGCTTCCCTTCATACTAATGCCCATTTTGATTTGAACATTAACGCCATCAATCTCTGTGTCAAACGTACAGATAGCGTTTGCCACACCAGAATAAGTACCATCTTCCTTATTCGTATCAGTTCCTTCTATATTGATGATTCCGCCATCAATGGTCGTGGTCGCGGTATAGTGCCATGTTCCGATTAACTGGTCTTTAGTGGATTTCTGACAAGCAGTCAAGCCAATGAGGATTGCTACGATTGCGGTAACGATTTGTAATTTCTGTTTCATGTTGTTTATTTGTTTTACTATGTGTGAAACTTTGGTTAGTGCAATTCTATTTTGTCTATCTCTTTTTTTAGAAAACAGGTGATATTCTTCATTCCGTCTTGAAAGAATTTTTCTGTAAAAGGATATTCTTGGACTATTTTATCTATGATTTTCCTCAAATTGTTAGCATCATCTATATTCTTTCCTATAGTATTATTAATCGGAAATGAACCATTTGTGAGCATATCCCAATAGATTTGTACCATTTCCTCATTCTTCACTTCAGAAATAAGCAATATGGCATAGACTATATGGGGTAACAAATTGTCGTCTGCTTCACAATATAAAGAGAATGATTGTTCATATATATCACCATTGTCTATCTGCCAATTAATTGTGAAGTCATGATGGCAACCATTGCGTGAAAGATAAAATTTCAAGATGTCCTTGACGACATAAAATATAGTAATTCCATTTAATTTTATATTGTCTTGTTTTCCATCAAGGCACAATGAAAGACGTCTTTCGTTGAATTGACCATAGTCCGACCAACAACGTATCGTTCGTACCGATGCAATTAACCTATAGATACTCACATCAACAAAACGAAATTCTTCCTCATCGCCCAAATCAATTTGGCGAAGCATTCCTAGATTTTTTTCTAATGCGTATATTCTTTCTTTCATATTTCTTATATTTATTATTCCATGACACTATTGCCCCATTAAAGTGAACGAATTAGTAGTGTAAACAGAACTGTGTCACGGCTCTGTTTACACTACCACTTGATTATGCTTACGGCTTCAGCCTCATCTATATAATGCGACTTGATATAATCGTTGAGGTTCTGTCCTTCTATAAAGTCCATCACATAGTAGAACGTGCCATTCTCGCTGAACGAGTCGGTGACACGAACGATGTTTGGATGATCAAGGCGAGAGAGGTTGATAGCTTCCTTCTTGAACTTCTGGCAATAGTTTTGAGACAAACTGCTATCTGACATGCCAGTAATACTACCATCCTCATCACGTGAGTTGAGCTCCTTCATAAAGAACTCTTTGATTGCTACTTTCTTTCCAAGGTTAGTATGCTCGGCAAGGTAAGTTATGCCGAAGCTACCTTGTCCGAGTATCTTCTCTATCTTGTATGTTCCATGCAAGATAGTTCCTGCTTGCAACATTAATATGTTGTTTGTATCCATACGATTATATATTAACCTTTATTCCTTATATCCATTTGCAATGGCCTTCTTATACCACTTGTATGCAAGGCTTTCATTGGCTCTTACCCCATACCCATTTTGGTAGTAGAGTGCTAGTCTATATTGCGCCGTTGAATAGCCTTTTTCTGCACATTCCTTTACATAGGCAAATGCCTTAGCATTGTCTTTTTCTTCATAACAAAGGCCTAATGTAAAAAGAAAATAAGGGTCACGGTTGGATAATGCTACTCCTCTTTGAGCAAACGAGATTGCTTTGTCTTGATTCTCCGTTACACCCCATCCACGGAAATACATTACTATAAGATCGTCAATAGCCTGTAACTCATCTTTCTTTTCGGCTTCAGAAAGATACTTGAAAGCGAGATCGTATTTGTCTTGCTCATAATAGATATGTCCTAATTGAGCCTGAGAAGATGACAACTGCATGTCTGCAAGTTCTTTGTATATCAAGATTGCCTTTGTTGTATCAACCTTTGTACCGATACCTTGTAGATACATAGTCGCCAACATTTCTCCTTTAATTTTATTGACTTCTGCCGCTTTTTGCATGCACTCAAATGCCTTTTGATAATTTTTGTTACAGCCAATACCATCAAGATAATGTCCTGCTAGATTGCTCAACGCATCACCATAACCCTGTTCTGCAGATTTTTGCATCCATGTAAACGCTTTCGAATTATCTAATTGCGTGCCCTTACCTGACGCATAAATTAAAGACAATGCACATTGCGAATACATATCTCCACTTTCTGCTTCTTTGAGCAATATAGGAAAGGCATGTTCACACAATCGATTTGCCTCAATGGTATCAATAGGAATACCAGCACTTCCATTTTCATAATATTGTGCCAACATCCATATTGCTGGTCCATATTGTTTATCTGCTAACTTTTGAATGGTGGGGAGTGCCGTTACAGAATCTCCAGGAAGAAAGACACCATCCTTTATGAGGTGTCCTTCTATCATGTCTTCTGCATTTGCATACTGTCTCGCTTTATCGTCTCCGATTAAGCAACTTGCAAATACGATTATATATATTATTGCAATAATAACGCCCAAGACTTTCAAACTCTTTTTGGAAATTCCATCTCTACGCTCTCCATATTCATTGCCATCACGATTTCCTGCACCAAATAGCATTACAAAACCATAGAATGGAATCATCTGAAACCATCCTGAATGTCCTAAGTCATGACAACGTTTTACTCCAACAGCCAACACTACATAGAAATACAATACCAGCAACACCATGAACATGATGGGCTCCATCGTGCTTAATACACTATTTTCAACTTGCACATCGATGCTTCGCATTGTTTCCTCTAATACAAAAAAGAAAAGTCCTATAACATATATAGAGAACACCACCAACCAATAGGGTACACGTCCTACTCGTCCTTTGAAATTGAAGATGGAATGATTTAAAGAAATGTCATCTTCATTTTTAGCTTTGTTCTCCGTATTTTCTGCTGCATCTTCAGTAAACACAGGACTTTTTGACACATTTCCTGCCTTCTTAAAATCTTCTGCTGACGTGACTATCGTTTCCTCTTTACCTGTGCCTGCAATAGTATCATCCGATGTAACGTTAATTGTCGCTTGCGTCTCGCTCTTTATGCAATCAAGGTTGCCTTTGAATTCCCGAATGGTCTGTGTGCGCTTCCTTACATTCGGACACATCGCCTCGGTGACAACCTTGATAAGATTGTCAGACACTCCCTTTTCACGAAGTTTGTTCTCCAGAAGTTCATCGTCACTTACGAGGTCGGAAGCTGGCGGTGGTGTCTCACGGGTGAGAAGTTTGTAGAACGTAGCACCGAGTGCATACACGTCGATTGTTGGGCGGAACTCTCCGTTCTTCGCTTTGTTTCCTTGTTCTATAGGAGCATATCCTGCTGTACCGAGACCGATTGTGGTAGATGTCTCGGGTTGGCCGTCAGTACTATAATGCTTGCTCAATCCGAAGTCTATCAAGAATATATGACCATCATTACGACGCATCACATTGCCTGGTTTCAAGTCGAGGTGGAGCATGTGCTTCTCTTCGTGCATGTAGATGAGAGCATCAGCTACAGACTTGATTATGCTTACGGCTTCAGCCTCATCTATATAATGCGACTTGATATAATCGTTGAGGTTCTGTCCTTCTATAAAGTCCATCACATAGTAGAACGTGCCATTCTCGCTGAACGAGTCGGTGACACGAACGATGTTGGGATGATCAAGGCGCGAGAGGTTGATAGCTTCCTTCTTGAACTTCTGGCAATAGTTTTGAGACAAACTACTGTCTGACATACCAGTAATACTACCATCCTCACCACGTGAGTTGAGTTCCTTCATAAAGAACTCCTTGATTGCTACCTTCTTTCCAAGGTTAGTATGTTCGGCAAGGTAAGTTATGCCGAAGCTACCTTGTCCGAGGATCTTCTCTATCTTGTATGTACCTCCATGTAGGAGTGTTCCTTGTGTTAGTTGTTGCATGATTTAATTGCCTTTTTTCTATTTAGACTCTTTCATTGTATGAGGTAATATATACATTATTATATTTAACACCTTATTTTATATATACATTATAAACCCAACTTGCATCACTAAAATCAACATACAGTTGCCGTGCTCCATCACTTTGTATACGCAGACGTACTGCGCAACGTAGCCCATCTTCATTCACGCAATCAAAATACCATAATTTTCCATCTTGACCATCAGAAACACCTTGATCGCCATACTTATATATATCGTATTGTTGTATCTGACTACTATAGATAGTAAATGTATCATTATCAGTATTAATAACAATCAACACACTACAATCTTTCCAATCACTCCAATCATTCCAACTTTGAGTTTCATAGTCATACAACTTTAGAGCTAATTCTGTTGATTGCATTTTTATTACATCTGCCTTTACATATAAAAATGAAAATAGAGCAACAAGAATAATTAAAATTTTCTTCATATTCAATGTTTCTGTTGTTATTAAAAATTATCTTTAGAAGAAATTGAGTCCTTCGGGTTCTCCTTCACCTCCTTATTTCTTGATTAGTCCTTTGTATGCTTCACCTTGATACTATCCACACTTGAAATGTCTGGAGAATTATACTTTTCCCCACAAAGGAAGAACGAAGCTGCGACAGCAATTATCGCTACAACCACAACACCAATGATTCCTAACAAGACTTTACACTTATTGGGTTTGCGAAACTTTGGCTTAACCAATATCCCCGTTATCTTTGCATGCTGCTCTGAAGAAGGATTGCCTGTAGACTCTGAAGAAGCCATGCTGTACTCCACCTTATCAACATGTATAAGGTGTGCCGTGTGGTTGTCCTTATTCTCTTCTGTCACATTGCGTAGCATCTCCAACTTCTGCTCATCCGTAGCATTAGGCTTGGTAATGATATTGAGGATGTTCTCGTCAGAAGCTTCTTCCAACATACCATCGGAGCACATGTAGAAATAGTCGCCAGGTAGGATGTCTGTGAGATGGGCAATGTCTGCCTTAGCACGATGCTCCTGGCAAGGCTGCATAGCACGTGTGATGACATTCTTCTGCGGATGGTGCTTAGCCTCCTCTTCTGTTATCTCGCCTATCTTCACAAGATCGTTGACGAGCGAGTGGTCTTGCGTGCGGAAGACGATACGTGCCGAAGTGTTTTTTGAAGCCGGACGCAACTGATATATACGGCTATCGCCTATATGCGCCACAGTGACACCACTGGCGTGCAGACATAAGAAGGTGAGCGTGGTGCCCATCTTGCGTTCTTCGCCATTGTCTTTAGCATCAAGCGCATCATAGGCTGCACTAAGTGCTTGCAGGAAGAGTTCGTCGCTCAACACTTCACCTGGATGCCAAGCGGAAAGAATGACACGGCTTAATGTCTCGCACACCGTAGCCGAAGCCACCTCGCCTTTTTCATGTCCGCCCATTCCGTCGCAGAGAACGAACAAGCGGTCGTCAGACGTTGACTTACCCAATGCAGGAAAGAGCGAATCTTCTTGATTTGTTCTTTGTCCAAGTTCCTGCAGGTTGTATGCTTTAATCTTGAATTTCATATACTGTTACTTTTTGAATGTCAGTTCTGTGCTACCCATCTTTATACGATCACCATTGTTGAGCACCAGTTGGTCTTGTTGTCCGATGAGTACTCCGTTCATATAGGACGGATTCTTGTTCGCTCCATTTCTGAGAATGTGAATTGTCTTTCCTCCTGCATGGCTCACTTCTATCACGGCATGGCTTCGGCTCATGGTGCGGTCGTTGGTGGCTATCTGTATAGTTGCTGTCGACGAAGCTGCACTACGTCCTATAGTGTTAATACCTAAACGCAACGCATATGTACTACCCATATTGTCCACAAGTACACCGACCGTAGGGCATGAAGCGGAGGCTGTTCGTGTTTCATCTCCACCACCATGTTGAGGTTGTGGACCTATCCGTGTTTCATCGCCTCCCGATTGCTGCACAAAACCACCTCCATACTGGGTTTCATCACCCGAAGAAGCGATAGGCTTCGGCTGCTCCACATATCGTTGACACTTGCCAACGATATGCTTTTCCTTGCATACGGGGCAGGTGAAAAACGCCGCATTGATGTTTGGTACATCTTTCAAACGGAGCACCTTGCCGCAAGTAGGACATTTTATCTTTATCTCATTCATTGTTGTTCTATTTATATTGGTATCACCATTTCATCACAGGCATATCGTCGGAGAACTTGCCCCACATAACGGGATGCTGACGGTTGCCTGAGTTTTTCTTCACCTTTTCGCTAACATAGTCGAACAGCTCCTTTGCCGTAATGATGCGGTCTCGGTTCTTGTCTGCACCTCCTCTCAATCCATGCTGCAAGGCGTAAGTGAAGAAGCCATTTGTCATACCCGGTCTCTCGATTGACTTCTCGTTGCTGCGACTGGAGAGAAAGAACATCACATTGCCCTTATTAACGCTGTTTGAATTCGCTTTGGCGTTGCTCTTACCCTGGCGTATAGCTCCTGCGAAACAAGCGTCAGCAAACACCATTTTGTTTTTGCTCTTGCACGATGCCATCGCCGTATAGATGTCATCGTAATACAGGGAACCGTCATAGCAGACAAATCCGCCTTTAACCCCGTGACCGCTGAAGAATATCACAACGATGTCGTCGGCAGTTGCTACAGAAACCATCTTTTGCAGAGCCTTCTTCACGGTAGCCACCTTTGCCTTGTCGTTCATCAGCAAGCAGACCTTTGCCTGTTTGTTCTCCTTGTAGAGCCACTGCATTGTGGCTGCATCGTTGTGCGGCAAGCGGAGGTCGTTCCGTGTGCCAGGATAGTCGGATATGCCGACTGACAAAAGATAAATCTTCGCTTGTACTGATAATGGCAACAAGGCAAGCACTACCGATAAGAGTAGTATCTGCGTGACTTTATACATATGACAAATCGGCATCATTGTTGTAATCCGGCTGGTCATCGCTGGCGTTATAGGCAAATGTATTTTGCTCCTGATCCATCTGCATCTGTTGCTGTTGCGCCATATACAAATCCTGATAATCCGACATATGTACATTATCGTTTGAGAGGTCGTACACCTCGCCTTCATCTATCTGCTGGTTATGGTTTCCGTCCACAGCAAGTACGTCTGCTACACCATCACCGTCTAAATCCATAACAGCAGCTACCTCATGGCCGTTGGTCAGCATAGCCGCTTGCATGGTTTGTCCGTCCTCGCCTTGCGCTTCGTACATGCCCAACACCTGCACCTCATTGGCATTGCCGCCATTGGTGTCGTCAACCGTAGCCTGCACTTCGGGATTTTGTGTTACGGGGTCAGCACCATTGTGATTAGTATAGTCGGGTTCGCCACCTTCTTCATCGTCTACTCTGGATACAATTTCCTCCTTTTGGGGCTCGTCAGACTGCTCCTTTTGAGGTTCGTCAACGACTGCTGCAGCAGGCTTCTCCGCTGCTACAGCTTCTTCCTCAGGCTTCTGCTCCTCTGCCTCTTCCTTGCTATGGAGCATTTCCGTAGCAGCATAAGCAGCACCACCACCGACTACACCGCCCACAATTGAGGCGGCTGCCGTAGAGACTACTTTCTTGCCTTTGTTCGACTTCTTACCAACTGTCTCTACGCTTTGTGGCTGTTCTGCCTTATTGTTCTGCGGCTTCATGACGATTGTTTCTTCGTTGTTCATATCAATAGCTTTTAAAGTTTTTAAATCATTATTTTGATGCTGCAAAATTATGCTTATTCAACCTCAATACCATGAGAAAATCGGCATCCTGTATGAAACGCCCCGATTATTACACAAAATGTCAGTGGGTGTACTTGCAACCACAAGCCAAGCACTGCTTATTGTACTCGATGTTGCGGTACGGTATCGCACCAAATGGTCTTCCACAAGCAGGATTAGGACACTTGTACTTCCTGGCATACTCATCGTCGAGGTCGTGCAACTGTTGTTGAACGGTTGCAGTGATGCTTCCTTTTATAAAGAAATATATACCTATGGACAAAGCGGCAACAATGATGATAATGCGTATTGCAGGGTCTATGCCAGAAATAAAGCCGAGACACATACCAAACATGGAGAATAGACCTTGCAGACGTTGTTTGTTCGCAGATTTTGCAGCATCGTTCTGTATCTTCATTCTGCGGTTGTCGTATTCCTCCCACACAGCCTTCATGGGTTTCAACGAGAATGTCGGTGCCTCTTTTTGCGGATCCATTCCATTGGCTGCTGAGACACCAGCCAGTTGCAGTATCTGCTGCAGAGGTACAAGAAATCGCTCTTCGCCTAACTGCACACGGCTGTTCGAGGTGATACCTTTGCTGACTACCTGATTGCCGTCTACAAAGGTTACGTTCTGCGCCTTTATGTTCTCTATGCTGATATTGCTTCCATTGACTGAAATCTTGCAATGCCGACGACTTACAGACAATGGCACTGCGCCAGCCTGACCTATATTGAATTCACGTCCACCAACAATACAATGTAGACGACGTGCGCCTTCTTCTCTTCCTATTATAATTTCCATCGTTTTTGATTTTATCCTACATTGATTTGAGTTCGGTCTGGAACCCGTCCGACGAGAATGTCCTTTAGCTGTTTGAGTGCTTCCTTCGATATACCGAGTTGAAAGGTGAAGTGAACACCATCGGTCACAACAAGGCTTTGCAGCAGAGGTTGCACCTTATATATAAAGTTGAGATTTACGATGAAACGCTTACCTATGCGTGCAAAAATAGAGGCACGCTCACGCAAGCTCTCAGAGATAAACTGCTGCATGTTGCTGAGATTCATACAGACAGCCACCTTCTGTTTGTTGACAAGCACAATGTTGGTATAGTTGCCATCACCCTCCATGTACACAATCTTGGAACAGTCAAGGCGAATCAGCTCGTTGCGAGTGTTTAGATACAAAAATCCTGTAGCCATAATAGACTTATTTTGGCACATTGCTTTCTCCTGAACAATGTAGCCGTTAGCATTCTGATTAGGTTATTATTATGGCACAAAAAAAGCGTGGAGAACCTACCTGTTGTCCATTCCACAGCTTGAGGCTCTCGCATTGCCTATTATAGTCGAACAGACAACGTCAGAGCCCACGCCGATATGATAATCCTACCCGTGAGGTCTGTGTACACAACCACGCACTGCACCTATAAGGGTACAATGATGGCTTACAGAGAACCACACAGGAATGATATAATCACACCCGGGACATCTACCGTTGCTAAGTTCAAGACTATAATGACTTTGAATTTGCGAGATTCCAAGCTGTCTCAAACAGAGCGTCAAGTAAACGCCTTAATTATGTCGTGCCTCTACCCACCCTTTCTCCTTTGTTTAAAGTATAAATACCCGTAAAAGGCTCGGCGTGAACTGAGGCATGAGTCGATTGAAACTAAGTGTACGAATACACGAAGTCAATTAATCTGCACAAAATTAATATATTTCTATGAATAAAAGAAAGGAAATTGAAAAAAATACCTCAATAGGTATAAAATCGAGTTGATGAGGATATCTACCATATCTTCCTGATGATGAAGCCAAGAGCAGACGGCATCATCGTCTGGAAGATGGGAGGGAAAGGACTGTATAATTGTATGCTGCTGATGGGAATAGGTAGTGTAAACAGAGCCGTGACACAGTTCTGTTTACACTACCCAACCTAACCACTATGTATTAATAACCATAATACAAACGATTCAATTCCCTATTATCATTCTCTAGTTTTTTAGGATAATAGTCACCAAGGAATCGGATTTCATCAAAGCATACACTATTAGAGTCTTTCTGATACTTCTCTATTATAGAATTATATCTTTTATCATTCTCTATATCGTGATGTAATTTAGACATATCTTCACTAATTGTCCATGAACAACAATTCAAAGCTCCACACCATTTCTCGATAAATTCTTTCATCTGAACTTGATAAATTCTTCCTCTATAATTTGGATATAAAGCAATAAAATGACTCATTGCTTCATTATCAAGTTTTGTATTGCCAATTCCTGGAACAATCATAACATCACGTGTCTGAAGAGCGTTGATATATGCCCAACTTAATTCATTATATTCAGAAAGATTCAACTCTATAACATAAAAATGTTCCATCAAGATATTACGCATTTGAGCAGCAATACCATCATCATATACTGAAAGATTAGTTAACACTACAGGTTTGCCATCTTTTTGTGCGCCGACAAATCCTAATATTCCATCCGTATGCCCACAAACATCCTTTTTATCCCATGGCAACCATACTATAGTTATTTCATCAATAGTTGAATTACATTCTTTAGGTTTGAAAGAATCCCGAATTTTAGATTCTATCTCCTTTTTAGATAATCCTTCGTTTTCTATCATCACCTTGTCTGTCATTACAATAAAGGATTTAGTGGTGTAAGTATTTGGTTGTTCTATTTCGCCAACAACAATATTTCCACCATCTATAACCAAAGAAGAATGATTAACGATTAAATTAGTTCTATCAATCTTCTTCATTACTTTATCTACGTCAGTAATATATTTTTCCTTTCCTCTTAGATAGTCGGGATTGTAGACAAATTGGGAGAAACGGTCACATGCAAATTGTATCGGCATATAGTCACGACACCAATAATCCTTAGTTAAAGGAAGCGTTTCATGCGCTACGTTATTAGCATCCAGAATTTCACAAACATCCTTATAGATATTGGGATAATCTGTACGTAGCAACTGTGAAAAAAACACTTTGTCTTTATATTGTTCTGTTATCATAGCTTTTCAACTCGTTTAAATCCCCATAATCTGTTGTCGTTTATTTTGATTCGTTGCATAGGTTCTGCATAGCCCAGCGTTTCATCAGACTCATCTATCCATTCTATACTAAACTTGCCATTGCTTAGCATATTTGCTCCACCAAATAAATCATACCAAAAATCATGAGGAGCCCAATCTTTTCTTTTTTCATTATTCTCCCATTCTTTTTCCCCTGGCACAATAGCTTTATAGCCTCTAATCAAGAAAGACGCATGATATTTCTTTTGTGGATCATCAAACAAAACATCAACGCCCGATGGATTTGGACATACAGCACCTAAAGCATAGCCAAATTCATCTTTCCCTTTCAGATATTTTTTTTCATCTTTAGTATTGCCATCATCCTCGTGGTAATAGAATTCGATGCAGGTCAACTTTAGTTTATACGCATCCTTACAACCGCCATTAACAAGAAAATAGCCTGAGAAGAATGCTTCTTCAGCAATTTTCTTAAACTCTTTAAACAGGTTTGCTTCGCAACCATCAGCGCCTTTGAAGGCCTTTAAGGCTTGAAATAATCTTGATTCCATACTTATTGAATTATTTTTATTTGTAAACTTCTATTGTTTTATCCAACCATTTACATATCTTCTCCTGAAGACTTTTGGGCTCCAACACTTTTATCATATTGCCAAAACTCATTAGTTTCATATAGAAGTCGTAGGTTGGACGCAATGTTAATTCAAAATCGGCATAATCATCACATGCATAGATTTCTCTTTGCGAGTGATGCAACGGCAATGTGCGCATATAGTGCTGATGATATTTATCTGCCCTTAACACTATTCTCTGAAGCGGAGCAGATTCATCCAATACAATTCCAAAGTATTCTGCAAAATATTCTTTTGCACAAAAATCTTTTGGCAAGACAAAATGAGCATCTGTTAAGTTAACACCTTCTATTCTATCAAGAGAATACAAACGCAAGTAGTTATAGTCTACATTTCTTGCTAACATATACCAACGCTGTGCGGACATTTTCACACAGTACGGTTCAACAAGAAACGTCTTTGCCTCTTGCATCGAAAAAGAACGAAACGTCATCTGTAGAACTACATTTGACTTCATCGCTTCAAGTATTGTTGCAAGAAAGTCTTGGCTTGAAGGAATATTCTCTGTCAGTATTCTATCATGGATGGATATACAGCTTGATATTGTTTCTGCCGTGCCGTAGGTGTCAAGAAGCCATGTACGCAACTCTCCTTCGCTTAAAACTTCGGGATTGGCTATATAATAATGGTATCTGCCATGTTGTTCACAATCAATCACAATGCCGAACATATCAAGAATACCACCTTTCCAACGATCAAAGGTCTGCCGTGGCAAGTTCTCACCACGGCTAAGGTCTATATTCTGACGCCACTTTTCATTGAGATCTTTCAATGTAATGCGGCCAGAACGATGAATGGTCTTGATAACCCAGATGTATTTTTGAATGAGTGACATAGGCTTAATTGTTATTGTAACCAAACTCACGTGTTCCAAACTTGCGTTTATAGAGCGACTCTCTATCTATAGCATGTTCTTCCAATATCTTCAATGGCAATGTTTCTAATATACACCATTGAAAATACTTTTGCGCATATGCAGCATCGTTATTGATAAGCGATTCTAAATCTTTATCAAACCCATGCCCAGTATTAGCATATATCTCCCAACGCCCCCATATGCCTCTTGTATTGTATGTAGAACCCACATATTGTTTACCAGTTAATTTGTCAAGGATCAGATAGATACAATTACAGCTTTCCAACTTAGCCTTCCACTCCTTATTATTAGATTCAAATATCAATTTAAGTTGATTATAATTAAGAACGACATCTTCAAAAGATGTAAAGACGGGAATATTGTTCTCTTGAAGCCCACGATCAATTCTTATAACTGGCATTTTATTGTTAAAACCTTGAAGCCAACTAACTGGATTATTCCAGTCTATTACGACTCTTTCTTTAAGTAGCTGGAAGCCATCAAGTTCTGAGAAATCAAACTTTGCTTGCGCTTCTCCTTTATAGTTTTCTATTTCTTTCAATACGCCATTGTTCTTAAAGACACCAACAAATCGAGACGAGGTGCTTTCTTCACCAATAAACGAAACAATATAGTCAACATCCTTAAAACGTTTTTCAACTTGCTCGTTTTGATAATTTAGAAACACATCATGCTCATTAAGATACAAATCGAAAAGTGAGTTGGAGTATTTCCTTCCATTAATTATTTTCTCTTTTCTGTTGTCTTTATGCCTAATCAGTCTGATGCGTTTTTTGTCTGCATTATCAAACTCTTCATTTCTACCTATTAAAAGGTCTTGTATAAATACAATATAATCTTTCATCTACTTAATGTTTATTTGATTACTTCCAATTAAGCTCCTCGATTCCAAGTATCTCAAGTCCCAAGTATTTCCATACTTCCTTATCAAAGTTTGGCGTGTATCTTGCCATAGTACGTAAGACGGATTCTTCCTCTTTATCACGGTAAGTATTGTTGAAGGTCAATGCTTTATCCCATATAAAAACAGGTTCTTCGCAAGGGTCGAGTTGATAAAATATAGTCCCGATACGCTCAAGATTATGACCATCCTCTTTACACATATCCAGTGTCAAACTGTGATTGTCCAAAGGAAAGCCATAGAACCCATCACTGATTAAACCACGTGGCGAAGCAAGACATAAAGCTCCCATTTCGTATCCATTAGGTTCTTTTACCAGCACAACATCGCCAGTGAACATCCTACTACCATTGCTGTCATCATAACCTGTGTCTATTCCTGCAAAGATAGAACGCAACGTATAGCCACGTCCTTCACAAGAATGTCCGAAGTAGTCTTCTACAATGTCATGATTATGGTCTTCTTCAAATTCTTCACTCTGTTGCCAAACATACAGACCGCCATCTTCCCAAAAGAAGAAGTCACCAAAATCGGCATAACCGAATCTGTTCTTGTCAATAACATAACGTATGCGCAGACGAGGACAATTCTTCTTAACTCCAAGTCCTATTTCGCCCTTATGCTTGTTACATAGAAATGACAAGAGTTCCTCGTTAAGTACTCTCGGTATAAATTCATAATAGAGTTTCCTTGATTCTTCCATAATAGTAGTATAATTAATTCGAATGCAAAGATACGCATTAGGTGTCTCAATATACGTTACAGGATAAAATTTTCTTCATCACATGCCGCCAAGCCGAGCGCAGCCCTGGTGACAGAGGTTCGCAGCTTATCATTTCAAGCGTTTGGCGCAGTTCGTCAAGCAATTCGGGCCAGTGGCGCATCTGCTCGTAGGCAAGCTTGATGCACTGCGCCCTTATTGCATACGGTGCTCGGGCATCGGTGAGACGAGCAAGGCAAAAGTCAATAAAATCGGTACGGATGTCTTTTTCGGTATAAGGCTGACTAAGAAGCAGATTGAGCATTAGGCGAAGCTTTGTAGCGTCCTTTTCATTCAAGCAACGGTCAATAAGCTGGTCGTGCTTGGCAAACAGCCAAACATTATCGTCAGCATCGAAATGGGTGAACGCCCAAAGCGCATTGACAGCCACACGGCGGTCGTCATCAAGCGTCAACTGATAAAGTTCCTCCTTAAGATGATTGTTATGCGCCCCGTGGGTAGAGGCGCACAATTGCTTGATTTCAGATTGAGAGAGACGGTGAGTGAGGAGGGGGTTCATGGCTTTTGACTTAACAACTGGGCTGTCTCAGAAAATTCATTTATCAATTTTATCATGTTAGGATTATCGTTCCTTACAATTATAGTCGCTTCATTAACCACGCCGTCAGCATCAACCAAAGACGTGCTCATTGTTGAATAACACAGCTTGGTATCTGAACCTTCAAACCAATATCCAAATAAACGACTACGCATAGCCTGTTTTCCATCACCAGTTGAGCAGATATAAAGTAATGCTACTTGATTTTTATCGAAAAACTCCTCTACTATTGACATTATTGTATCCTTCACCTTCGTATCACGAGGTGACTTTCTATTGTTAAGATTAGCAATAATTAGCTGATAAGCACCTTCCTGTATTATCATGTCATCATACATAAAACTTACAGCAAGTTTCACATCATTATCAGTCACGAAACGATACGAACCGTCTTTTTCAAATAACTGAACATGATATGGAGTTATGGAATTTATCTTATCTACAGAAAGTACATTCATCATAACACGCTGAAGTATTTAGCTTCCTTACCAGTTTCTTTGCGGTACTCATCGCGCATACTTTTCTCCAACTCAGCTACAAAAGCTTTCTTTTTTTCTAAAGAAGCCTGGAATCTTCTCAACGCTTCTTCTCTTGTTAACTTCTTTGTTTCCATTGTCCACTATCTTTATCTCATACTTTATATTTGCAAATCTACAACATTAAATCCAAACAGCAAAATCTTTTCGGGGAATTATTGCTGTTTGGATTATCAACAGGCTACTATATAAAATCGAGTTAGTGAAAATATCTGCCATATCTTCCAGCCTATCAGCGAGCACTCGGAGATAGCTCATTTCTGTTTTTTATCCCAACTGGCTTATAATTCGGAAATTTTATTTAAATTTGTAAGCAAAAACAGAAATTTATGATACTAACAGACTCAATGCTCGACGCAGCATTCCGCTTCAGAAAAACAGAAGCATGGAAAACGCTTGACGATTCAAATGTTTTTGCAGTCAGATTGTCTGACGGGCAAACCGTATACTGCTCAATAATGGGCTATGGAGGAGAGCACCATTCGCTCGGCATTTACGTTGGCGATAAAGGTTTTTCTACCTATCTGCGAATCTTTATGGATAACGACGGCTCATTTATGAGCAACATGCACTTGGCTACTTTGTTCGACTGCATCAACTGCGATTACATGCAGGCAAAGGACATAGACGAGGATGTTAAGAAGGCTATACGAAAATATGCCGACAGCCACGGCGTGAAGATTCCAAGAAAACACGGATGGATAGACTTCACAAGACACACACCGTATAGAGGACAATGGTGTATAACCGACAAGAACGACGCGATGATAGCAGAAGAGGCTCTGCGTGCAGCTACGTTCCTTGCCAACGAGCTTGCCAAGAAAGGATATGAAGAAGTGGGGTTTGATGCGTCGCACGACTATCCGACAGTTAAGGGCGGCAAAAAGATTCCACTCATTGTGCAGGATGACGACAGCTATACCATACAGTCGACCCTTACACCAGCCCTGGTAGAGACGGAATATGTAGCGCCTGTATTCAACAACGACATCCTTGCCCACAACTTAGCAAGCATAGAAAAGACGGAGCCAATCGTGTGCCGCCTTGAACACTTGCATACTCCGGTAATGTCTGAAGATAACGAACAGCCGCATCTTCCCGGCATGTTAGTATTGGTAACCGAGTCGGACGGTGAAATGCTGCTACCATTAGCTTCGATCGACTATCCTGAAAACACGCAGGCATTACTCACAGAACTCGCAAACCATTTCTGTAGGTTAAAAATACATCCCGAAGAGATTAAGGTGAGCGACAATTTAACCTTCGCTCTCATCAGCGACTTCTGCAAGAAATGCGACATCAAATTGACAAAGGCCGACTATCTGCCCGATCTTGACGATATATGCAGCTACTTGGTGAATGATATGATGTTTGGAAACTTCTAATAATACTAATTCCCGCACTGCTGTAATAAAACTCCGGTAGCACCGGAACAACAAAAAGCAGCACCGGAACAACACTCCAGTTGTGCGGGAGTTTCGCAGTTTGTTGCCTATGCTTTAGGAAAGTTTCACTTCGGTTTTGCCTATGTTTTAGGGAAGTTTATATCTGGTTTTGCCTATGTTTTAGGAAAGTTTTACTTCGGTTTTGCCTATGTTTTAGGAAAAAGCTGTATCTTTGCAATACAAATTAACGATATAACTATTATGATACACAGACTATTAATCGAAGATTTGACCGAATGGGGCAAACGTAAGAACAGGAAACCTCTTGTATTACGCGGAGCACGACAGGTTGGAAAGACTACTCTTATTGACGAATTCAGCAAGCAGTACGACTGCTATATAAAGTTGAATCTTGAGCAAAGTAGCGATGCCAAGGCATTCGGCATATCAGACAATGTGGCTGAAATATTCCAGTATATATGTCTGCAAAAAAAGATTGTTGCAGACAAAAGCAAACGCACATTGCTGTTCATTGACGAGATACAAAACGAACCTAAAGCCGTAGGACTGCTCCGCTATTTCTATGAAGAAATGCCATGGCTGCACATCGTAGCTGCCGGGTCAAGGCTACAGACACTTATAAAGCAACGCATATCATTTCCGGTAGGACGTGTGGAATACATGTCGCTACGTCCATGTTCGTTCCTCGAATTTTTGAACGCTACAGCTAACGAACCTTTGGCAGAGATGATACGCCAGCTAAACGTCTCGCCTATCTACCACGATATGCTCATAGCCCTTTTCAACAAGTACACGCTCGTTGGAGGTATGCCAGAAGCTCTTGTAGAGTATGCCACAAATGAGGATGTCTCAAGGCTTTCGCCAATATACCGATCATTGCTTAACGGTTACAACGAGGATGTTGAGAAATATGCAAAGAACGCCAATCAAGTGAACGTGATACGCCACTTGCTTACACACGGATGGACAGAGGCTGGACAGACCATTACGTTCAACCGCTTCGGCGGCAGCAACTACACGAGTAAGGAGGTACATGAGGCACTTGAAGTGCTGCAAAACGCATTCCTACTCAGTCTCGACTATCCAATAACAACAGTGAAGGCTCCAGCAATACCTGCACTTACACGACAACCCAAACTGATATGGCTCGACTCTGGAATAATGAATTTCTCGGTTGATATACAAACCGAATACTTACAGAACAGCTCGCTGCTTGATGTATGGAAAGGACATGCTGCAGAACAGATTGTGGCCCAAGAACTACGCATCGTGCTCGACCGCAACTACAGAAACGAACAGTATTTCTGGGTTAGAGACAAAAAGGGAACTACAGCCGAAGTTGATTTCGTATGGCAGCATAACGCCACTATAGTACCTATCGAGGTGAAGTCGGGCACCAATGCCCACCTTCGATCACTGCATTCGTTTATGGACACAACTGAAGCAACCGGCATCGCCGTTAGAATATGGCCCGGCAAATATAGCATAGACGAAGTGACTACTCCAAACGGTAAAACTTTCCGACTAATAAACCTTCCTTTCTATTACATAGGAATGCTCGACAGGATACTTGACAAGAACTTATGAAAATCGTAGAACGTTAGAAGTTACATTCGTTTGAAGATATAAAAGGGCAGACTTCGATATATTATAGCAAGTATGTGCCATCGTTTGGTGACATATACTTTTGACTTCTTTCTGCTAATAGCTGAAATGATTTGAGTAGCAACTTTCTCTACCGACATCACCCAAAACAAACCTTCACCCTTTGCCATAGCTGTGTCAACAAGACCTGGTCTGACATCTGTTACGGTTATGCAACCACCATTTCTGAAAGCCTTCTTGCGTATTGCTTCCATATAATTAATTTGGTAGGCTTTTGTTGCGCTATAGGCTGGTGCTGCCGGTTCGCCTCGCAATCCACCAGCAGAAGTTATAGCTACAAGATGACCATAACCTTGTTGTTCAAAAATGCAATACAATCTATCAATAACATATGTCCAACCAACAACATTTGTATCAATGGCGGGACGCTCAATCGCATAGTCAAGCGTGGCATTAATGTCACCAACGCCTGCACACATAATAGCAAGGTCTAAGTGACCGAACTCTTTTAGAAGAGTATTTATCGCTTGTTCTGTCTCATTTAAGTTTGTGACATCTGCTTTTGAAACAATGGTTTTGGAAGGATACTGCTGACTTAATTCATTAAGCAGGTTTGTTCGCCGACCTACAATGCCAATACGATTATCTGCATTGGCATACTTCACAAAAAGAGCTTTACCAATACCAGAGGTAGCTCCGATTATAAGAATATTCATACTGTATTTTTTGTGCAAAGTTAATGCTTGCCCATTAAAAACAGCACGTGTTCTAAGACTATAAAACATTATAAGGGCAAACTCTCAAAGTGTTTTGAGAGTTTACTCTCCAAAAGTAAATTCCCTACGTATATTGCTTATAGTTGTTGGTGTAACTTTCAGATAAGAGGCTATATCCTTCAAGTTGATGCTTTGAACTAATTCCGGACTACGAATTAGCAAACGCTTATATCGTTCTCTGGTTGTCATACGATAGGTATCAAGATATTGTGCATAAACTTGAGCAAAAAGGCTATCGGATATGGCCTGTTTGAGTCCTTTCGTATTTAAGGAATCCAATAAGTTATCCAGTTCTTTCCCTAATATTTGGAATATCTTACACGTTGTTCCAGCCACAATAGTCAACTCTGACTTTCTGCCAGTAAGACAATTCGGATAGTCAGCCACAAACTCTCCTTCGAAGGCAAAACCAGTACAGTAGTCTTTACCTTCCTCTTCGTTATTCACCATATACTTGAAGCATCCACGCTCCACATAAGCCACATATTGTGACGGTTTGCCTGCATCCTCAAATATCTCACCACGCTTCAATAAGCGTTCTTCTCCATGTTCCATGCAGTAATGACGCAGAAGCTCAAGATCAAGTCCATCCTGATATAAATTGAACATCTTCACTTATGATTTCTTTGGGCAATATGATATAATTACTGCATACATATCGCCCTCATTATTTTGACATAAAACATTAATATCTGCCAGCCATCTTATTGCTTTTCGACTGCAAACTCGAGTTTCTGGAGTCCTTTCTTGTGAATGTTAGCGAGGACGAGCGAGTAACGCACCGACTCACCGGGCTGCATCGACTTGATCTTGCTGAACTCTTCTTCAGGCACTACGTCCTTGAACATCGGACCGTCGGAATTGTTGTATACCAAACGCAACTGGTCGGCGAAGGGAGTGACTACGAACGAATAGTACGCCTGATAGGGTATCGACTGGAACTTATTCCAATTGGCATCGGCTTTGTCAAGGATGTTGTCGAGCCAAATGCGTGCCGACTTGTAGGAGGGCAGCTTGCGTCCGTCGGCGTAGAAGATGGCGCCGTCGGCGTTGACGAGATACTTGGTGCTGATGGAATACTTCGTGAAAGGGCACAAGTCGTTGTACTCGATGTCTGCCTCCGACTTGATGTCGTTGTCGACCTTCGTACTGGGTTCGGCTACGAGTCGGTCTTGAAGTATGCGTATCAGCTTGTAGGTGCGATTGTAACCGTCGGCGGGCGGGTTGGCAAGTATCGTTCGCTTTACGGAGAGATAGTATTCGTGACCTCGCTCGTAGGTGAAGCCTTCGATGCGGTTCATGCCTAATTGTTCTATCTGGTTTGGATTGTCATCGGTCTTGACGAGCAGGCATTCTATCGGGTACTCCTGCTTGTCGTCAAACAGAGAGTACATGATGCCGGTTTCGGGCAAAACATTCATTCTGATTTCCTTGACGCGGTCTTTCGGCTCGTCATCGGTGCAGGCAGCAAGTGCTGTCGTTAAAAGGAATAGCACAAGGAGCATTCCTTCATAAACTTTGGATTTCATAATTTATGGTTTTTAAAAATACAATTCTACTCAACGTTTCGCATGTCTTTGGTATGCTGTCTATCTATAAAATGCTCTTTCCTGCGAAATCTTGCCTATAGCGTACCGTTTTTTCATCATATTGCTCGATTTTACACAATTACCACGCTGCAAAAACATAATTACCACGCTGCGGTTATATCGTTACCACGCAAAGGGAACAGCGTTACCGTAGGGTTATTGCACGATACCTGTTTCTATCTCGTTTTCTAAATACGAGAACACATACACCGAACCTTCGTAGTATAAACCACAATCAGGGTTGCACAAACGCTTATAGGTCTCTGAAGAATACAATTCGTCAAGTGCCTTCTTCATATCCCATCCATACTTTTGCATCAACATTTCAACCAACTCGGTAGAGAGGCATTCTATTTGAAATTGGATATCTTCGCTGACATTCAGCATCCTACACGCCCTCCATTCTTTTGGCATAACAACATTATATCCTCCACAGCATCCTCTATAGAAAGAGTATGCTCTGCAGCATAACAATCAATAAGGAAATCTATACCTTTAAACCTACGCAAGTAGGCATACGACTGTGCCAATGTCAATTTAAAGCGATTAGCAAAAGCTCCGACACAGCAGTTTACATATTCTATTATATTATGTGTCAAATCCATATATTTCAAAAACTTGAATGGTTACTCAGAATTATTATCTCACCACAAATCTACAACATTAAATCCAAACGGCAAAACCTTTTCAAAAAAAATGGTTGACAACTCGCTTGGTGCGAATTGCCAACCATTCTTATTATTGTCATTTATATAATTCCGAGCCTTGAATCCTAAGAATCTCAATTCAAAATTGAACAATTCAAAATCGGCGTAGCCGACAATTCAACATTCAAAACTCAAAATTCAACATTCTACATCGCAGATGTAGCCGCTACGAGCCATCCGTAGACGCAGCTGCATACGCCGAAGAGGAGTACGCCTGCGGTGCAGAGGGCGAGGGCTGTGCGTGTAGCGCAGTCGCTCTTGAACGGAGCGAGCGGAGCATCGGTCTTGTTGATGTACATGCACTTTACAATCTTCAGATAGTAGTAGAGTGACGGTACGGTGTTGATCAATGCGAGGAACACTACTGCGTATGCGATGTTAGAACCCTGCTCGGCTGCTGCCATGAACACGAAGAACTTGCAGAACATACCTGCAAACGGCGGGATGCCTGCGAGCGAGAACAAAGCGAGTGTCATGAGGAACGAGAGCTTCGGGTTGGTGGTGTAGAAGCCGTCGAATACAGACATCTCGGTGTTGCCCTTGCCGCGTGTCTCAACAACGTTGATGATGGTGAACACTGACATGTTGGCTGCAACGTAGATGAGCACGTAGTACATCAGCGCCGGCAGACCCATTGCGCCGTTGCCTACCGCTGCAAGCATGATGTAGCCTGCCTGCGAGATAGAGCTGAACGCCATGAATCGCTTGAGCTCTGTCTGGCGGAGTGCGAAGAGGTTGGCGATGGTGATGGTGAGGACGATGATGATGTACATCAGCATCTCCCAGTACTCTACCATCGGTGCGAACACCTTGGTGAGGATTGTCATCAAAGCGAACGCTGCTGCGCCCTTAGACACTACGCTCAGATAGCCTGTTACGGCTGTAGGAGCACCCTGATATGTGTCGGCTGTCCAGAAGTGGAACGGCACGAGCGAAATCTTGAAGCCGAGGCCGCTGAAGAAGAACACGAGGCCCATGATGGTGAGCGGTGTTGCTGTGATATGCGCCATTACGTCGTCGAAGTAAAGCGTGCCGCATGCTCCGTAGATGAACGAGATGCCGTAGAGCATCACGCCGCTTGAGAATGTAGCGGTGAGCACGAACTTGGCTGCGCCTTCTGCCGACTCCTTCTTGAACTTGTCGAAGGCAACGAGGCATGCCATAGGCACTGATGCCATCTCCAAGCCGAGGAAGAACATGAGGAAGTGGCCTGACGAAATCATCATGTACATACCGAGCAAGGTAGAGATGATGAGCTCATAGAACTCGCCCTCCTTGTTCTGCACGTCCTTCTGCTCGAGCCACGACTGTGCCATCACTACCACGATGAACGCACCGGCTGTAAGGATAACCTTCATCACCTGCGCTGCTGCGGTGGCGGTGTAGAGTCCGGCGAAAGCCTCTGCAGGCTCTGCGGTGAAGCAGACTGCAATCTGAGCTACCAACAGCAGACCTGTCAGCAGGCTCAAGGTAGTATGTTTCTTCTCGCCCTTCAGGATGAGGTCGGCGAGGAATACTATCACGAGGGCTGCCATGAGGCCAGCCTCGGGTATCATATTAAAAAACTGACTATAATCCATTTTTTACTGCTGAACTGTTATTAAAGTGTTGGAATTACGCTGAGGATTGGTACTACGGCATCGCTGATAACATGGCTTGCCCAGATCGGGAACGAACCCAGACCTGCAACGCAGAAGATGAGGCAGCATACAGCGAAGCGCTCGTCCCATGTAGCGTCGGTGAGCTCCTCGAAGTGCGGGTTCTTCACCTTCTCGAAGAGGATGAAGCCCACGGTACGGAGAATGTACACAGCGGTCACAACGATTGAGGTGATAGCGATGACGGTGCAGCAACGGTGGAATGTGTCGGCATTCTCGAACGAACCGTTGAAGATAGTCATCTCGGCGATGAAGCCTGAGAAGCCCGGCAAACCGAGGTTAGCCAAACCTGCAATCACGTAGCCTACAGAGAGGAACGGCATAATCTTCATCAAACCGCCAAGCTCACGGATGTCACGTGTGTGTGTACGACCGTAGATCATACCGATGAGGGCGAAGAAGAGGGCTGTCATCAAACCGTGAGAGAGCATCTGGAGGATAGCACCCGTGCAGCTCACCTTGGTCATCATCAAGAGTGCGAAGAGCACCAGACCACAGTGAGACACTGAAGAGTAGGCGTTGATGAACTTCAAGTCGGTCTGTACGCAAGCCGAGAACGCACCGTAAACGACAGAGATGGTTGTGAGGATAAGGAATATCCAAGCCAAGTCGTTAGCTGCCTGCGGCAGGAGGAACATTGCGATGCGGAAGCAGCCGTAGCCGCCGAGCTTCATGAGCACACCTGCGTGGAGCATAGACACTGATGTCGGGGCGCAACCGTGACCGATAGGAGACCATGTGTGGAACGGGAACAACGCGCCAAGCACGCCGAAACCGATGAACACGAACGGGAACAGCACGTTCTGAATGGCTGCCGGGATGTGGTTGTTGTGCGCAATCTCAAGGATGCTCATCGTAGAAGCACCGTTGAAGAAGTAGATGCCTACCAAGCCCAGGATGATGAGCGCAGAACCGCCCATAAGCATCAATGTAAGCTTCATGGCTGCATACTCCTTGCGACCCGAACCCCAGAAACCAATGAGAAGGTACATCGGGATGAGTGCCACCTCGTAGAACATGAACATGGTGAAGAGGTCGATCGAGATGAAGAAACCGTAAACACCTGTCGAGAGAAGAGTGAACCACATGAAGAACTCCTTGGTGAGGGGCTTGAGCTTCCATGAAGCGAATGTACCAGTGAAGACGATGATGCTCGAAAGCAGCAACATCACAACAGAGATACCGTCTACACCAACCTCATAGTTGATGTGCAAAGCCGGGAACCACGCAGTAGAGGCATGGAGAATCATCTCCTCGGTGTTGCCGCCAGCGCGCTCGCTGATGAAGTGGAGCGTGAGCCATACGCTCATTGCCAAGAGGCAAGATGAACCGGCAACCATCACACCACGCACCTGATTGACGTTGCGTGCGATCCACAGACCGAGCAGCATCAACGCAGGGATTACTACGAATAAACTTAATATATTCATATTCTAATTATAAGCAAAGTAATAATAATGTTAAAGCTACCGTACCTGTGATGAACCAAACGGCATACTGGCGAACGTCGCCGCTCTGCCATGGGCGGATGGTCTCACCTGCCTCGTTAGCACCCCAAGCAGTGAAGTCGATAAGACCGTTGATGATCTTCTCGTCGATCCACTGTACCGGACGGCTGACGTAGCGGAACAGAATCTTGTGAGTAACAAACTGGTAAACCTCGTCCATGTAGAAGCGCTTGTAAGCCCAACGATGGAGACGCGGGAATGTAGCGTACAGCTTGTCGGCGATTGGCTGCTTCTCACCCTTATAGATATATGTGGCAAGGGCGATAGAGAGGATAGCGATCACTGTAGAGGTGGCTGCCACCTGCGGGTCGAAGTGAACGGTGTAGGCTGTGCCTGCTGCGCTCACGATAGAGCCGAAGCTTGCCCAGCTCCAGTCGCAGAAGCCGCCGAGTGTGGTAACAACACCAACGCCTACGGTGACGATGCTCAGGAACACGAGCGGGAAGGTCATTGTAGCCGGAGCCTCGTGCGGTGTGTGGTGAGCGTGCAGCTCCTTGTTCTCTGTACCCCAGAAGATGCCGTAGTAGAGGCGGAACATGTAGAACGCTGTCATAGCGGCTACGCCTGTCATCCACCAGCCGCAGAGCGGTGAGTACTCGAAGCAAGCAGTGATGATCTCGTCCTTAGAGCTGAAGCCCGAGAAGAACGGGATACCTGCGATAGCGAGGCAAGAGATGAGGAATGTGATGTGTGTGATAGGCATGTACTTGCGCAGACCGCCCATTGCAGACATCTCGTTAGAGTGAACAGCGTGGATGATGCAACCTGCTCCGAGGAACAGACAAGCCTTGAACATGGCGTGTGTGAACAGGTGGAACATAGAAGCCATGTAGCCAAGCTGTGCGTGGTTGTCGAGAGCCGCACCGTGGTGACCCGGCAGACATACGCCGAGTGCTACCATCATGAACGCAATCTGAGAGATTGTAGAGAAGGCAAGCACACGCTTGATGTCGCTCTGTGCGCAAGCAACGGCTGCTGCGTAGAAGGCTGTGAAAGCGCCTACGATAACGACTACCTCAAGAGCCTGCGGAGCGTACTCAATCCATACGGGGAAGAGACGTGCAATCTGGAACACACCTGCAACAACCATGGTAGCGGCGTGGATAAGTGCAGAAACCGGTGTCGGACCTTCCATTGCGTCCGGCAACCAGATGTGCAACGGGAACATTGCCGACTTACCAGCACCACCGATGAACATAAGCACAAGGGCTGTAGGCAGAATCATGCCGCCTGCAGCAAGAGCGCGTGCGCTGTCAGCAACAGTGAAGGCAGAAGCGCCTGCGCCGTAAGCAATCTCTGTTCCGGTGAACGAGAAGTTGTAGCTTCCTGTGTAGTAGCCGAAGATGAGGATACCGATGAGGAAGAACATATCGGCGAAGCGTGTCACGATGAACGCCTTCTTAGAAGCGTGAACGGCTGCGTGCAGAGTGTAGTAGAAACCAATGAGGAGGTAAGAGCTTACACCCACGAGCTCCCAGAACATGTACATCTGGAAGATGTTTGTAGCAAGCACGAGTCCGAGCATTGACATCGTGAAGAGAGAAAGGAAAGCGTAGTAGCGCTGGAAGCCCTTCTCGCCGTGCATGTAGCCGAACGAGTAGATGTGCACCATAAGGCTGACCGTAGAGATGACGATGAGCATCATCACCGAAATCGGGTCGAGCAGCACACCGAGGTCGAAGTGCAGATGGCCCAGTGGCAACCATGTAACGTTGTAGGGAACGAAGGTTGCGAAGGTGCCGTCGGCAAGACGGTCGGCTGTGAAATACTGGAACGCAGTGTAGTAGCTGAGTGTTGCCACCAAACCCAGAGAGCAGGTGCCAATCAGTCCGGCTGTCTTATGCGACCAGGAATACTTCTTATTCACGAATTCTGGCAGACCGATAACCAGGAAGCTGATCAGCGGCAACAGAAGAATCCATATTGAATATGTAAAATCCATAATCTAATTAATATTTCATGTTTTCAATACTGTTCACCTGATCGCTGTGGAAATTGCGGTAAACGTTAATAATAATCGCGATAGCTACGGCGCTCTCTGCTGCGCTCACACCGATTGAGAAGAGGGTCATGAAGAAGCCCTCGAACTCGCCGGGGAAGAGCAGACGGTTGAAAGCCGCAAAGTTCAGGTCTACTGCGTTGAGCACGAGCTCTATAGAGACGAGCATGGCTATCAGGTTGCGGCGTGTTACGAAGCCGTATACGCCGATGAAGAACAGAAGTGCGCTAAGCACGAAATAACATTCTACTGGTACCATAATTTACTTGTCCTCCTTTTCTTTACGTGCTACAACGATTGCGCCAATGATACATGCCAGCAGGAATACTGAGATGAACTCGAAGGGCAATACATACTGATACTTTTCTGAACCGAGAAGAGCCTCGCCGATGGTCTGCATGGGCACCTCTTTGCCTTCTACAGCTACAGAGAGGAAACCATTCTTGAGCTGTACGCCGGCTACGGTAGCCAGACCTACGAGGCAGATGAGTGCGTAAGAGAGGGCACGACAGCCCTTAATGCGCTCTACCAGTCCCTGGAGTGTGCGCTTGCTTACGAGCTGCACGGCGAAGATGTACATCATCACCATACCGCCAGCGTAGACGCTGATCTGTGCTGCACCGAGATAGGTGTAGTCGAGCAGGAAGTAGAGGCCTGCCACTCCGAGGAGTACGAAAAGCAGGAATGTGACCGAACGCATGATGCGCTTTGTGGTCACGCACATGACAGCCGATCCGAGGATTACTGCTGCCAAGATGCAAAACATTACTATACTTGCCATATTTTCTTACTCCTTATTTTGTTTTGGTGTTAAACGTTCCGATTTCGAAGTCGGCGCCGCCGTCGATGATGTTAGGCAGCGAGCCGCCCTCGTACACTTCCTTGTCGAGGTGAAGCACGAGTGCTTCGCGGTCGAATACCGAGTTCTCGAAATCGTTTACAAATTTGATTGCGCCGAAGTTGCAGGCGTTCACGCAGAGCTCGCAGAACATGCAGTCGCCGAGGTCGTACTGATAGTCGACGAGCTGCTTTTTCTTCTTGCCTGTCTCCGGGTTCTCAACCATCTGCGACACGATCTTGATGGTGCCGTTCGGGCAAGCCTTCTCGCAGAGTGTACAAGCAGTACACTTCACGGCGCCGTTCTCGTCGCGGTTCATCACCAGACGTCCGCGGTGGCGTGCTGCTACGTGCAGTGTGGTCTTGCGGTTCTCGGGATACTGCTCAGTGCTTTTCGGTGTGAAGTACTCCTTCCAGGTGGTCTTCATACCTACGGCGAGAGTCTTCACAGCAGCTCCGATTTCTCCGAAATATGATTTTTTGTTTTCTTCCATTGTTTTAATAATGTGTTTTTAGAAGTGCCAACCGAATGCCACAACTACAGTCATGAGAATCAAGTTGATAAGACACAAAGGCATCAAGTACTTCCACTCGAGCTTCAGTATCTGGTCGACACGCAGACGCGGGAATGTCCAGCGCACCCACATGAGCAGCCATACTACGGCGAATGTCTTTCCGAGGAACCATACGATGCCAGGGATGAAGTTGAGCACGTTGTCTACTGCCTCAACGCCGATGTTGAACGGAGCCCAGCCGCCGAGGAACACTGTGGTGGCGATTGCCGAAACTACGAAGAGGTTGAGGTACTCGGCGAGATAGTAGAAGCCGAAGCCCATACCCGAATACTCGGTGTGATAGCCGGCTGTAAGCTCCGACTCAGCCTCAGCCAAGTCGAACGGGCCGCGGTTTGCCTCGGCGTTGCCTGCTACGAGGAACACGAGGAAGGCGATGATAGCCGGGATGTGTCCCTTGAAGATGAGCCAGCCGAAAGCGCCGGTCTGTGCCTCTACGATGCCCGATACCCGCATTGTGCCGGTGAGCACAACGGCGGTGATGAGGCAGAGAGCGAGTGACATCTCGTATGAGATGAGCTGCACGGCGCCACGCATAGCCGAAACTACCGAATACTTGTTGTTAGAGCCCCAACCTGCCATGAAGATGCCCACGATGCCGATACTCGAGATAGCCGACATGAGGAACAGGCCTACGTTGAAGTCGAGCACCTGAGCGCCGTTGTTCCACGGGAGGAACGAGAAGGTGCCCACGGAAGCGATGATCACGAGGAACGGAGCAACATAGTAGAGCACCTTGTCGGCGCCGTCTACTGAGAAGATCTCCTTGATGAGCATCTTAAGCACGTCGGCGAACACCTGGAATATACCCCAAGGACCTACGCGCATCGGGCCAAGACGACACTGGAAGTAGGCGCAGACCTTACGCTCCATGAAGATCAAGATGATGGCGAGGATGGCGTAACCTGCGAGAATGCAGACACCAACCAGGATGCACTCGATCAGTATTGTCCAGAAATCTCCAAGACCGCAGGTCTGTGAGAGGAGATTGTGGAACCAGTTTGTTACTATACTAAAGTCAAACATTTCTTTTAATTTATGATTTCGTTAACGGTCGATGTCAGGAATTACGAAGTCGATAGCCGCACCGGTGGTGATGAGGTCGGCAATCTTCTGTCCGCGAAGCATCGGGTCGAGAGCGCCGGTCAGTGTCAGACCCATCGGACGCATCTTCATACGGTAAGGACTCTTGTCGCCCTTAGAGTGGAGATATACGCCGAACTCGCCGCTGGCTCCCTCTACAGAGAAGTACCACTGTCCCTCGGGCACCTTGATGATTGGCTTCTGCTTAACGTAGAAGTCGCCCTCCGGAATGTTGTCGATGAGCTGCTCGATGATGTTAAGGCTCTGATAGAGCTCCTTGATGTGGCAGTAGTAGCGGTCCATTGAGTCGCAACCGGTCATTGTAATCTCCTCCCACTCTACCTTGTCGTAGAGGTCGTACGGGTGGCGCTTACGTGTATCGTTCTTCCAGCCTGCGGCACGTCCTGCCGGACCTGTCACGGCGTAGTTGATACAGTCTTCGCGTCCCATCGGACCTACGCCTACCAAGCGGTTGTGTGTGATTACGTTGTCGCCGAAGACGTCGAGATACTCCTGAATCATCGGACGCAGATACTTGCAGAGCTTCTTTGTGTTCTCTACGAACTTCGGGTCGATGTCTGCCTGGCATCCGCCGATGCGGTAGTAGTTCTGGATGAGTCGTCCGCCGGTGGTCTCCTCCATCACGTTGAGCACGTGCTCGCGGTCGCGCATGCAGTAGAGGAACGCTGTGAGGGCGCCCAAGTCCTGCGCTGTACAGCCGAGGTAGAGCAAGTGGGAGTCGATACGCTGCAGCTCGTCCATGATGGTGCGGATGTAGTGGATGCGGTCGGTAAGTTCAACGCCCATACCCTCCTCGATGACGCCTACGAGAGCGTGGCGGTGCATCATGGCAGAGAGGTAGTTGAGACGGTCGGTGAGAGCGAGTGTCTGCGGATAGGTCATGCCCTCCCACATCTTCTCGATGCCGCGGTGGATATAGCCCAGGTGCGGGTAGATGCGCTTCACCTTCTCGCCGTCGAGAACGGTCTGCAAGCGGAGCACACCGTGTGTAGACGGGTGGTTAGGACCGATGTTCACTACGAAGTCGGTGTCCTCGAAGAGGCGCTTCTTTGTAGCTACGAGGTGGCCGTCGGCGTCGAGACTGTACACAACGGTGTAGTCAGACTCGGGCTCGTCGGTAAGTGGGAACTGGTTTGCCTCGGGGCTCATGTCGAAGTCCTTGCGCAACGGATAGCCGTTGAAGTCGGTACGGAGGAACAGACGGCGCATGTCGGGGTGGCCCAGGAACTTGATGCCTACGAAGTCGTAAACCTCGCGTTCGAGCAGCTCGGCTGCCTTCCAGAGCTCAACGACGGTAGGAATCACGTCGCTGCCGTCCACCTTCTTTGCGATGGTGCGTACAGAGCAGCGCTCGTTGTTGTCGGTGTTCTCAAGAATGTAGATACATCCCAAGCCTTCCTCGCCGAAGTCCTCGCCGATGATGGTAACAAGGTAGTCGAAATGTTTCTGGTTCTTCAGTTTCGACATCTCACTCGCGAAATTGTCGAATGAGAGTTCTATGTTTTCAAGTTTCATATCTTATACCTTATTATATTAATCAGTTAGACCTTTCTTTGCATCGAAGCCTTCCGGCACCTCGTTCACTACGATTGTCTCGCGCTTTGCTTCGCTTGCGAGAGCCTCGTTGCTCAAGCCGTGCAGACCACCCTTCGACATAGAGAGTTCTTTCTCCTCATGTGTCATCTTGTGGTTTGCTCCGCCGAAGAACTTCTCGACCTTCACCTTGCGCTGCAGCTGCATCATGCCGTAGAGGATAGCCTCCGGACGCGGAGGACAGCCGGGCACGTACACGTCTACGGGCACAATCTCAGAGATGCCGCGCACTACGTTGTACGACTTCTTGAACGGACCGCCAGAGATGGCGCAACCGCCCACTGCCACAACGTACTTCGGCTCAGCCATCTCGTCGTAGAGACGCTTGAAGACTGGCGCCATCTTGTTGGTGATGGTACCGGCGCACATAATCAGGTCGGCCTGACGAGGAGAGTTACGTGTCACCTCGAAGCCGAAGCGAGAGAAGTCGTAACGGGCGCAACCTACTGCCATGAACTCAATGCCGCAGCATGATGTACCGAATGTTAATGACCACAAAGAGTTGGAACGACCCCAGTTGATAGCCTGGTCGAGTGAGCCAACCACTACGTTGACGCCGCCCTCGTGGAGCTCGTCTACTATTGTCTCAAGGCCCTTGTTGTCCTTGAACTCATCGTAAGGAATACTCTTGATGACAGGTTTTCTTACTTCCATTCCAACGCTCCTTTCCGCCAAGCGTATGCAAGGCCAAATACCAATACCAGCATGAAGAAACCAACGCTCGCAAGCGCCATCGCTCCAAACTGCTTGACTACTACTGCCCACGGGTAGAGGAAGAGGGTCTCAATGTCGAACATGAGGAAAAGGATAGCAAAGAGATAGTAGCCTACATGCACCGGAATCCAAGAAGATCCGCGTGTAGGGATACCACACTCAAAGGGCTGACCCTTAACCGGGTTGTACGAACGAGGACCTACGAGTTTCGCAACTACGTACGCACCTACTACCAATACAACAGCCGTCAAGATGACTGTGATTAATAAAATAGAATCCATAAAAATTTTTAAAACAATTTGTTTCTTTTTCTACGTAGAATACCGCTAAGTATTCGAATTGCAATTTTCAGTTTGCAAAGTTAGCAATAATTATTGGATTGTTGAGGGTTTTTACTTAAAAATCTGTAAAGAATAAGCATAGAAAGTTTCTGCCGCTTTCTATGCTTCTATCGTCGTGCAGCGAACGGAATCCAATCGGACGGCGGACGGAAACCGATTGGACGGCGGACGGAAACCGATCGGACGGCGGACGGAAACCGATCGGACGGCGGACGGAATCCGATTGGACGGCGGACGGAACCCGATTGGACGGCGGACGGAAACGGTAGGGGGTGCAGCTGTCTCAGCTGCACCAACCAAGTAAACTGGCAATCTATTGCAGCTGTCTCCACTGCACCAACCAAGCCAACAGAACAATCTATTCCTGCTGTCTTCGCTCGGCTTTGCCGCTTGCCAGAGCAAGAACTGCACCAACCAAGCCAATGATACTAATGTAGGAGGCTACGGCATTCTTGCCGTAGTCACGCAGCCCTCAACACAAATATCCTTCCACTGATTGCTGATTTACAGCAGATTATTAGGGCTCGTAAAAATAAAACGCGGATTTATCGGATTAAACGGATGTCGTTGGGTGCGTATTCCGCAGAAGTCTTACTTCACGAACCGCAGCCTTATCCACGCCCAGCGCGGTATCATGCGCCACGCAGCCACGAGCAGCCGATAGCGCCAGTCGATTGTCACCACCTTCTTGCCGCGTTCCACCGCACTCACAATGTCCGCCGCCACGTGCTCAGCCGAGAGCTGCAGCGGGAAATGGCTGCCGGCGATGAGATCGGTAGCCACGAAGCCCGGCCGTATGTCGGTGATGGCGATGGGCAGGCGACGCATACTGGCGAGCTGCGCCAGACACTCGAGGTAGTGCGACTGGTAGCGCTTTGTAGCCGAATAGGCAGGCGCAGCACCCAGTCCGCGCGTGCGAGCTATCGACGTGATGCAGGCTATGCGTCCGCGGTGAGCGTTGTCGGCAAACCACTGGTACGCCGAGAGCACCATCCGCGTGAAGCCCACGGCGTTGGTCTGCACCGTGCGCATCTCCTTCTCCGCATCGAGCGAGCAGTTCTCCCACCCTATTCCCGAGCTGTGGAAGTACAGATCCATGCCGCCCAGCTTGCCGATAAGCTCGTGCAAGCCATCGGTGGCATCGTCGCTGTCAACGTCAATCTGCTGCCACGCCACTATGCCGTCCGTGGTCTCCACTATCTCCTGCAGCCGCTCCACACGCCTGCCGGCTATGCCTACGCTGTAGCCACGCACGGCTAAAAGACGAGCCACTTCAAGCCCTATGCCCGAAGTGGCTCCTATTACTATAGCTTTCTTTGTCATATTGTTCTTTTTATAACCTCTCTATTCAAAAGCCAGCTCAGCCGCCTCCTTTGTGAGGCACGACTTCACGTCCGTGTAAGGCACCGTAAACTCCACCATGCCCAGCGCATACGGACCTATCTCGTACTGCTGATAGACGAAGCGTAAGCCCTCAGGCGTGAGCACCGGCACGGTCGCAGGCAGCGGGATGATGCCATGCTCCACGAAAAGCATGTTCTGCAGGTCGCTATCCTTTATCTTGCGGTTCTCAGCCTTAGAGATATACTCCTTCACGCCACGGCGCAGGATGGGCTGCAGCGCCTTCTGCTTCAGCGTGTCTACCGTAGCGGCGAGCACCTTGCCCGTAGCCTTAACGATGTTCACCGGGCGACACACAGCCGAGCCGTGCGCTCCGCCGAGGAACACATAGCAGGAGGTCTCGTACGTCAGGTAGCGGTCGGTCTCATACGTCTTGCGTATGCTCAGGTCGTACGAGAGCCCCGCAATGCCAAACTCCTTCAGCTCGGCATACTGCGCCTTCAGATACACATCATTCATATTGCCGTAGAAGTCGACAAGCGCCTTGCCGTCTGCCATCGAACCCTTGTACACGGGCGCCTCGCCGTTCTCCTCCTGCATTGCGGGCAGGTACATACGCACGAGTTCGCCGGCTACGTATCTGCGCACGCCGACCGAGAGCGAGTCGTCGCCCGAAGGATAGTCTACAACTACGCTGCACTTCAACGTCGAATCCTTCTGCTCGCAGAACACAATGCTGTCCGTTGCGAACGCTGTCTGCTGCAGCACGCTGTCCTGCTCCGCCGCAGAGCCCGACTTCGTCGCACGCGACGTGCAGCCGCCAAGCGCCAATAGTGCCATGCCCGCAGCTGCGAGTGTAAAACGTATGTATCTGAATCTTTTCATATCTGTCTTGCTTATTATAAGGTTTAACTGCTCTGTCGTTTATCTCAATATTCGCTTAAATTAATAGCAAAATCAAAGTTATATTATTTATTGTTAACCCACAAAATAAACCGCTCATAATTGCGTTTATTTAACGTATCGTGATTACTGTTCACGATAAAGCGTCGCATGCTGATAGTACAACACACCGCTTGCTGTTAGCACAACGCTTGCTGTTAGCACAACGCTTGCTGTTAGTACAACGTATCGCAAACGAATCATTTATAAAACAAACCACAGAAAGGAACAATACTATGATTTTCTCAACAACACCCACCCTCGAAGGCCACCCCATCCGCGAATATCGCGGCGTAGTAACCGGCGAAACCATCATCGGCGCCAATGTTTTCAAAGACTTCATGGCAGGCTTGCGCGACTTCTTCGGCGGTCGCAGCGGCACCTACGAAAGCGTGCTGCGCGAAGCTAAGGACTCAGCCATGCGCGAAATGGCGCAGCGTGCCGAGAGCCTCGGCTGCAACGCCATCGTAGGCATCGACCTCGACTACGAAACCGTAGGACAGGGCGGATCGATGCTCATGGTGACATGCAGCGGCACAGCGGTGATCATATAAAAGGCTAAAACACAGCTGGAAGATAATCCATTCGGCTGGTAGATGGCTGGAAGATAACCCTCTCATTCAAGTTATCTTCCAGCCATTATCATATTCACCTCCAACCCGTTACGCCATTTCTGGAAGATATGGCAGATTTTTTCACGCACTCGGTTTTTATATCTGCAAGAGTTATTAGTGGAATTTGCTCAGAATTAACTACCTTTGCGGTAGAATCACCAACAAGAGGCTGGCGCGCTCTGCCTGCGTTACCGTTGTGATTTGCTCAGAATTAACTACCTTTGCGGTAGAATCACCAACTGAATCTTGCTGAGTCCTTTGTTGTCGTACGTTGTGATTTGCTCAGAATTAACTACCTTTGCGGTAGAATCACCAACACACGTTCGAGCGGTACGGATGCGGATAGCGTTGTGATTTGCTCAGAATTAACTACCTTTGCGGTAGAATCACCAACACCGAGAAATGTTGCCTTTTTCGATAACCGTTGTGATTTGCTCAGAATTAACTACCTTTGCGGTAGAATCACCAACAATCTCCTCATTGAGTTTCTTGACCTCAAGGTTGTGATTTGCTCAGAATTAACTACCTTTGCGGTAGAATCACCAACCATACATCATAAATGATTATTACACGTATTGTTGTGATTTGCTCAGAATTAACTACCTTTGCGGTAGAATCACCAACTTAGCGACCACTGACGCATCCATTCGTGTTGTTGTGATTTGCTCAGAATTAACTACCTTTGCGGTAGAATCACCAACTTTACATTAACAATAGCAATGAAAATTTGGTTGTGATTTGCTCAGAATTAACTACCTTTGCGGTAGAATCACCAACTTTACTGTGATTTTAAATGTTATACTTATGTTGTGATTTGCTCAGAATAAACTACCTTTGCGGTAGAATCACCAACTAAGAACAAATCGGGCTTGAAAGACGGCTTGTTGTGATTTGCTCAGAATTAACTACCTTTGCGGTAGAATCACCAACCAGCCTTACCAGGCATAGAGATTTTTCCGCGTTGTGATTTGCTCAGAATTAACTACCTTTGCGGTAGAATCACCAACATAGAATGCGCATTTACTTGTAAATAAGCGAATTAGCATAGTTCTTAGAATTATAAAAAGTTGGTGTTAGAAAGAGGTCTTCTTCAAATTTTAAGAAGACCTCTTTTTCTATTTAATATGACGCTTGGTATTTTTAACAAAGAACGATAGTTAGAAAAGCTCTAATTGTTGACCTGGAGCATTCGGAGTTTGGGGCTTCTTCCCATAAAAAAGCTTAATGTTTCCAAACTGCTTGTCAGTGATGCACATTATTCCGACCTTTCCATATTCAGGAAGAAAAGAGTTTACACGCTTCATGTGGACTTCTGCATTCTCCATGCTTGCGCAATGGCGCACATATATAGAGAACTGAAACATAGTGAAGCCATCTTGTTGCAACCGCTTTCTGAACATGGTGTATTCTTTTACCCCAGTTCGGGATAAGAAATAGTTCATAAAAAAGTTGGTAGTCTCATAAATATTTTGTACCTTTATAGGTGAAAATCAATTAGTTACAAAAATATTTAATATGACTACCGATTACAAAGTTATAGAATTATTTTGTATTATAGACGAGTTTTGCAAACATTTTGATGCAGAAAATGCA